>Ga0222719_10000590_pt1 | contig 35882 bp, 51 predicted proteins | sample C33_34DmetaG_FD_165039 | JGI IMG/M metagenome (GOLD analysis project Ga0222719, IMG submission 165039) | Estuarine water microbial communities from San Francisco Bay, California, United States - C33_34D | ecosystem: Environmental > Aquatic > Marine > Unclassified | place: USA: California... | reverse complement strand
CTTTGTAAAAACCACCGACTTGTTGTTTTCTTAGTTCATTAGATGAAATTTTAATTTCATGAATGACCGACTCTGCATCATCTAAGTTAGTTGCAGAATAAGGGACTACCAAATCATCGGCAGGTATAAATTTAGAAACTGCACGATCTAAAAGTTCATCATAGTAAACTTTTTTAAATGTTGATCCTGACAGGGGAAGGTAGAATAACATTTGATCGAACTCAGGTTCATACTCTTTCATCTGGTCCATGATTTGGTAATTCATAAAATCTTTAACACGTTTTGCTTGATCTTCTTTTGCGATATCTGTTTTTCCTAAAACTTGTGTTCTGACAGGTCCATCTGCTGGAAGAAGTTCTTTATACGCTTGTGCTTGAAATTGTGTAACGGCTTCTGCTAAGACTGGATGGTTTACACCTGATGCACCTCTAAAAGGTTCTGTTCTTTTTTCATATTTAAAACCTAAAAGATCTAAACCATTTTTGTAAGTATCTTCCCAATCTTTTCTAGATTGTCTGTAGTCTAAATAATCTGATGTAAGTTGTGATCCAATGGGATCTAAAATGTCGTCGTCTAATACTTCTGCAAGATTTGCAAAGTGACCCATCTCAGGCATCTCTGTTGCTGTTGGGTCAAATGAAATTTCAGCACCACCATCTTCAGTGGTAACCACTTCAATTTCATCTGTTGTCGGTTCAGTTGTTTGTTCTTCAACAACCTCCACTGCTTCTTCTGGAGCTATATCTTCAGGTTGATTGGGTAATGATTTATCTATTTCTGCCATCGCGACATCCTATCTTGTTTGGAATAAAGTTTCAAGGCCTTGTGGCATAGGTCCTCTTTCTGGTGGTGGGCCTGATGCAACACCTCCTTCTGCAAATCTTCGTTCATATTGAAGACCGAATCGTGGTCCTTGTCCTTCTGTATAACCAAGACCAAAAGTCGTATTAGGAGTTGATGTTGTACCAAATTCAAATCCTATCTGTTTGTCTCCACTTCTTAGCTGATTAAGCATAATATCTCCTCTGTCTGTAAATGCTCCTAGTCCATAACTTACCGCATCTTGTGGTGATCCAAGATAGGTTTCTATGTTCATATTTTCATTACTGTAAATAGGAAGTACTTCTCCTGACCCACCTAATTGTGGAGTGCGTCTAATAATTTCTTTGAGTGCTTCTTTTGGATCATTAGTTTGATACACAGGAGGTGAACCTGCAATACCGCCGCCTGATTTACCTTCTCTTTTTGCGATTCTTCCAGCAACGTCTTTTATTTTTTCAGAAACTTTTCCTTCCATTGCAATTTTTTTAATACCAGAAACGCTGTCCATAATTTCAAACTCTACATCTTTTGAATAATCATCTGGTCCGTATGCTCTGTATATTTGTTGTCCTTCTTCGTAGTCGGGTGGAACATAAGTTGCTTTACCTGTTTTTTCATCAACTACATAATCTGCTTTTTTAACAGAAGCAAAGGCTCCGTTTCCTTTATCAGTCATAAACTCTACATTGATTTCATCAGGAGATTCATAAACTCGCACCCCTTTGTATTGTTTACCCATTGAATTTGGAATACCTGTATCAAACTCTTTTCCTTTTTTCATAACTGTTGCAATTAAATCTGGGAGAATAGATTGTGTTGGAGTCATTTTTGCTGCTTGTCCTGCAGCCACAATTCCTTTTTTAGCTTTTTGTGTTCCTTTACCTAAACTACCTATTACAGGTAATGACGCAACACCAGTCATTAATTTTAAAAATTTTCTACGGTCCATATTTTTTCCTTAATTCCTTATACTCGTCTAATGCTACAATTCCACCTTTTTTGTATATTTGATTTTCTTGATATGTAGGGCCTTGAATTTGTTCAAGAGTTTTTTGATATGGATTAACTTTTTCTCCTGTAATCATTGATTCTAAAAAATTAGTAACTAAAGGTACGATTGGAAATGCTTTTTGAAAACTTTCATATCTTGTTTTAGCAGCTTCCGTTTTTTCTGGTGTCATTATTTTTTGTCTTAGTTCCTGAGCTTTGTCTTCTATCTTTTGTTGCCCTGATGTTAAAGATCCAACATAATCAGGTTGCTCCATTTTCTGTATTAAGAAATCTAAGTAACTTGGTTTACCTGAACCAAGTGCTCTATACTCAGGATCTTTCATTCCTAACATTTCTTGTCTCGATGTGTTACCAATTCCAGTTCTAAGTAAATTAAGATTTTTTTCTCTTTGCATTGCAAGTTTTTCTGCATCAGAAAGACCTGCTTGTTTTTTAGCTGCGTAAGTTACAGGATTAACTGCACCAAAAGTTAAAGGATCTAAAGTTTCTACAAAAGGTTTTCCTTCTGCCATTGTGTATAAAGGTAATTCAGCGACAAAAATTGGACCGAGACCTTGAGCTCTAAATGTTTGTTTAGATTGAGATAAATTTCCAAGACCTATTTTATTTAATGTGTTTTTAATATTTGGGAGTGCCTCTGTTTTTCTATTAATTGCGGGTAATGATTTTGCACCAATATAACCTTCTCCTGGTATTTCCAAACGATAACCATATTTTTTTAAAAAATTATTAATTTGTTTTTTGTTCTGTACAACTTTAGGAGAAGTATCTCCTTTTGTTTTTTCAAAATAACTTTCTACTTGTCTAATAAAACCTTGATTAAATTTTCCTGGTGATATGTTTTTATTAACTGGATACTGAATACTTCTTTTCTCTCCTCTAATTGGAGAAATATCGTATTCATCAAATAATTTTCCAGATTTTGCTAAATTTTTATATTCTGCTTCAGTTTTATACCTTGGAGATAAATCTATTTTACCATCAACTAATTTAGCATCCACTAAATTTTTCAAATCTTTATTTTTATACAACTGCCCTGAGTTGTTTTTAAAATAATTGTTTAAAGTTCTTTTTTGAACTTCTTGTCTTTTTAAAATACCTTTTTCAAAATCACTTAAATATTTTTGACTTTCTTTTTTTCTTGATTGTCTTGTAATATAAGATTGAGAAGGTTTTCCTTTTACATATTCAAGACCTTTCTGTTTACTTAATACTTGATTCATTCTTTCAATTTGAAAAGCCTTTTTCTCATCGCCAAAATATTTTTTAGCTAATGCTTTATTAGAAAATTCTTTTGATGAACTTTTAGGTGCTGATTTTTTCTTTTGTAAATCATTTAAGTATTCTTTTCTCATCTCTTCATTTGGAAATCTGACATCAACAAATTTTCTACCTTCAGAAACTAATGTAGGTTTAGTTACAGCTGTTGCTGCTCTTTTTTCTTTTAGTTTTTGTTGAACCTGTTTACTTGCTTCCGATCTACCCAATAAATTAAATTGATTTGGAAATTCTCTATTAATTAAATTCGTTAATGTTTTTCTTTGTGCTCCTGTTTGTCTTGCAAGATCTGAAATATTAATCGTAGTTCCTCTTGGTGTTTGAGCTAAAATATTTCTAGCTTTGATTGTAGCGTCAGATGATTTTCCAGTGACATTATCTAAAATTTGTTCAAACATTATCCACGCTCCTCGAACAACGTTGCAACACCGCCGTCTGCTTTTTCCGTACGATATTTTTTATTGATGGCATCGATTCTATTTTGTAGTTCAATTTTTTTTAATCTATCTTGCAACTGTTGCTTCATAGATTTAGGTTGCATGATGTCTGCAAAAAATTCTGTTGCGTCGTCTTCAAACTGCCCTGAAGATACACCATAGTTTCTATAATCATCTGTTAAAACACTTTTTTTGCTTCTTAAATCTACTGCCTCAATAAAATCTTCAGCAATATCACGAGCAGGATCAAGACCTACTTCTCTTTGCAAAACTTCAGCTTTAAGATCTCTATTTTTCAAATCTTTAAATACTGTGATGTCATTTCCTTTAGTAGTAAAATCATCAATATCAACATAGTAAGTATCAAACATGCCTCCCTTTGTTGATCCAGGTCTTCTTATTTTTCCTTGCTTTACCATTTCTTCTAAAAACTCAAATCCCTTTCTAGTACTAGGAGTAATTGATGCAGTGATTCCTGCATAATCTCCTTCATCATAATCTTTTCTCAATATGATTTGCATGTCTCTTCCTTCTTTTACTTTTTTTGCTTTTCGTGCTGCCTTAATTCCTGTTCCTGTTGCAGCCATAACTCCGACTGCACCTGTTCCTTTTAAAAAATCTCTTCTCGAAACTCCTCCTGTGTCATCTCTCACAGGAATCTGTTCTGACTTTGCAAGTTCTTCTGTTGATTTTTTATCTGATGCAGCTCTTGCTCTAACTTTTTTTAAATCTGTCTTTGGAGCTTCACCTAATTTTGATTTTGTTTTCTTTGCAAGGTCTGCAAGTTTTTTTATTTTTGTAATTCCACCTGCCACCATTTCAACGCGTCCGCCGTCTGCATAGTCTTTATCTTTCCAAGAATCTTTTTTCTTTTCCCATTCCCATTCACTAAACATTTTTCTAAACATTTCATCAAACTCATTTGGATCTAGTGGAACCGTGTCTTCATCTTTTTTATCAACGGGTCCACCGTCTTTAAATGGTTCACCTTCGGGTGGTTTAGGTTTAACAGGAAAATCTATAATGTCTGCTTCAGGTAAAGTTTCTATACCTTCTTTTTTCTTTGAGAGTTTATTTCTCTCTTGCAGTTCTTTTAATTTGTTTTCGTATTTCGTAAGTTCTTTTCTTTGGGCTCTCCAATACTTAGCTTGACTTGGAGTTAGTTCATACTTTCCAATATTAACGACTGCACCCATCTTACCTAGAAAGGAATCAATCTCTTGTGCCATCTTTGGAGTCATCTCTGCAGCTTTTACAAGTTTGAGATTCTTCGGGTTAAGTGCAAACAGTAATTTTAAAATTGACATTAATAGTAGCTACGCTCCTGTTGTTCGAGTGGCTCGTCTTGATAGTCTTCAGGATGTTCCACAAAACCTCCCTGCCTAAAACGCATAAGCGCTTGAGTCGTACTATCGACAAGATCATCATTGTCTCCATAGGGAAACGCCGCACACTCCTCGATTACCTCTTCTGCAAACTTTTGTTCTGGAGCCCAGACTTGACCTGCTTCAAAAATAGGTGCTACTGAGTTCACTCGAGCGTGTTTATCATTCCCTTTACTAGGAGTGAAATTGACAACGGGGATTCCCATCTTTCGTAGCTCGTACGTCAATGGAAGTCCAGAAGCCTTAGATTCTATCACAACTGTTTCAGGATTCCAATAGCTATATTGCTCTAAAGCTTTACGTCTAAGTTCTGGAAACTCGAGCCTTTCTTTGACGGCATCGAGTAAAATTAAATTCGGTCCGCTGTCTTCAGATGGATAAAAAACGCCCCAGGTGGTAATGGCACTGTAGTCTGCGGTTTCTTTTTTAAGAAAAGCGGTATCATAACTTTGAATCACATGGTGCAAAGTTGGCACGTAATCATGGTCCCACACGTTCCACCATTCACGTTTAATGATCGATCCTTCTTCTGCCGTTGGATTTTGCATCCACTGCGCGTTCCACTTTCCAATACTCAAAGATGCTTTCACTCCTTCAAGTTCTTCCAGTTTCCAAAACTCTGGCCATACAGGACCACCTGACGGCATGATAGCAGGAAACTCAATCACATCCCATTGATCGGATTTCATTTCCTTTTGATTTTTTAAAAGCTTACCTGTTAGATCTTTGGTGTTCCATCTTGTCATGACCAACACAATGGTTCCGCCTGGCTGCAAACGCTGACGTGGTCCTGATGTATACCATTCATAAGCGCGTTCCATGGACAAAGGATTCAGCGCGTCTTGCTCTGAGTGTGGGTCATCGATAATCAATAAATCCGCTCCACGGCCCGTGATGGCTGATCCAACACCCGCTGCATAATATTCGCCGCCCTGGGATGTTTCCCATTTACCCGCGGCCTGAGAATCTTCTCTAAGCCTTGTATCAAAAACTTGTTTGTACTCTTCGGTGTCCATGAGTGTTTTTGCTTTACGACCGAAACGCACTGCAAGTTCTGTGGTGTGTGTGGATTGAATAATTTTGAGTTTAGGATTTCTTCCAATCATCCATGCAGGGAGTAGGAAGGAACTAAATTCAGACTTCGTGTGCCGCGGTGGCATGTTAATGATCACACGCTTGAGTTCGCCTTTTGCAATCCTATTAAATTTTTCTGCAATAATTTTGTGATGCTTACCTTCAATAAATTCTGGCCAAACGTGTTTGACAAACGACATGAAATCATCGTGGACCTTGGAGCTTTTTTTCTTTTCTGCCAACTTAATGGCATACTTCATAAATTCCTTTTTGGCGTCAGGAGGTAGTTTATCTAAATTTATTTTATCTAAGTTCATTCGAAAAAAATTTTCCGCAAAATTTTTGCACCTTTGTTTATAACCGATAAGTATTTTAACGGCTATTTAAATGTAAATCAAGCAATACAACCTAGAGTAGTGGGACCCCTTTTTACAAAAATGGGTGGGTGGGCCCAAGGTTCCAAGCGATTTTAGGATTGGATAGGGACCCCTCGCGCCGCGCGAAGCGCGGCGCACAACCTACAGTTTAAATGGAATTAAGGAACTCGCCGTTGGTAGCTTTGTTTAAACACTCAAGATATTCTGTTTCAGTCATCATCAACTCATCAGTGCAAAACGCGTGACGCGCTTGTTGTGTAGCCATCAGTTTATTATCTCTTAGATAATTAACTGCTTTATCTAATATGTATTGACGCTTAGCGCCGCCTGGTTTGTACTCATCTTTTAGTTCTTTCATATATGTCCTTTCGTTTTTATGGGTCAGTTATTATCAAGGCTCATGACCCAGGAGCCATTATCTGTTTATATTATATGGGAATATATGTCAACACTTTATTTATGTCCTTTCTATTATTTGTGTATCAATATAGTTTCCCCAGTGCCCAGTCTTTTCTTCCTTGATTATATCAACTGGTGTTTCGAGCGGCTCGTTGCGTGGCTCTAGGTTAATGATTGCTTGTAGATGTTTATCAAGAAAGTCATGCTTGCACCTGTCATCACAGAAGTAATGCCAATACCTTGTATTCCACTCTTGACTCCACCAACTCTTGCGACTTACCTTTCTGGTCCTTAATACCTTGTTACCTTTCACGCCTCTAATTCTAGACTGTGTATGATAGGTATGGCAGTTCGGTCCATGACAATAATTCCAGTCACTCATTTTCTATTCCTTTCGTTGAACTCAAACCTTGCTCTTTTATTCTGCTCATCTATTTCTTCTATCGTTGCAATACAGCCTATTATTCCGAATATCACTATTCCGAATAATGCAATTCCGAAAGCGACTAACATCATTGTACTCATATTTTATTTTCCTTTCTTTTGTTATGGGACAATCTATTAAAGATTGTCCCATGTGTCAAGTATTAATTTATACTCGCTGATTGTAATGCTTTAAAGTGTGCAATCTTTTCTTCACGACTTGCAAACTCATCATCTTTATCAGTTAGCATATCTGCAAGATTTGTAGGACTGAATACACTTAAAGCCATTGATGATTGCTCGTTGATTTGACTTTCGTTTAAAGGTATTCCAAGTTTATCAAACAACTCTTTTGCTTGACTGTACTTAGTGTAAGTCTTTAAACCTTGTTCAATCTTTTGTACTTTCGCATTGATATAATCAAACATTTGTTCATGTGTTTGAACTAATTTTTCTTTTGCGATTACAAATTGATTTAAGACCGAGTGTGTAATGTCATCAACTTTAAATTGTCTACTATGACAATAACTCGTTCCAATTGTAGGAATAGTTTTATTCCACATTGAGTTGTTAATTGGCTTGTCTTTACTATCATCATTTTTTCCACGACTGAAACCAAGATAATCTCTTACATCACTTTCAGCTTGATAATAAGTAGGATTACGCTTTTCGCCTTTCCACTTATATTCAAAATCTGGGTTAAGCCCTTTTGATTTTAAATCATCATAGTAATAGGCATAAGCGAAAATCTCATCATCTTTTAAGTTCATTTTAAGATAAATTTCATTTTCGTTTATCCTAGTTTTTGTTTCGCCCTCGTATGATTGATAAGTTTCTTCACTTGGATTAGTGAAATAAAAACAACTATCTTGATGAATTTGACCACCATTATCCCCATACTTTAATCTCATAGAGTTAATAGTATCGACATCATCTTGCGGTTGTTTTTGTCTTACTACATTTTCAATCAGTTCCCATGTCTTTGGAAATAGATTGTCAAAGTTTTCTTTTGCCTTGTCATAAGCAATTCTAACTTTGGTTTTTTGATTACGAATATAGTCCTCGTAAATCGCTACTAAAGACTTTCGCTTGTCAGCGTTCAGTCTTGCGTCTTTTGTTATTGCAGTCATTGTATATCCTTTCTTTTGCAATTTAATTTCTTGTACCACTTGAAATATTATTGTCAAGGACTATCTGGGAATAATATATTCCTTTCAAGGGCACAACTTATAGTTGTGCCCGAGCTAAAGAGTTATCCACAGCCCTGTTAATTATTTATTTTTTATTATTGACTTATGGGATTATCTAATATATGCTACTTTTATAAACTAAAGAAAGGAAAATAAAATGTACTACATACTAAAAAAAAACTGGGACAAATCAGTTTCAACAACCTACCCAGCAGATAAAGGTTATGCAACAATTGATGAGGCACATGAAAAAGTGTTAGCCCTACAAACTTTAAACGATAAAGATGACGTAGAGTTTTTTATCGTAGAAAGGATTGTAGCGTAATGTTTGAAATAACCTACTACTCACAGAAAGATAAACAAACTGTTAAAAGACTTGGTAAGCATGATGACAAGTCTAAAAAGTTTGAAAGTAAAAATGGCAGAAAATGTTATTGTTATTTTGACATTGAAAAAAATGGATACAGAACTGCAACCGATACGTGGATAATTAAACAAGTCGCGTAAAAGGTGTATTGACATATGGGATAATCTATTATAGGTTATCCCATATAACAGAAAGGAAAATAAAATGTTTAAAATATATGATCAAAAAGAACCAACCTACGATGAGGCAAGAAAGTTTATCGGAGGTTATATTCAAAGCGTGCCGCTAGAAAACGGTGACTCGCTACTTTGCGACGAGGAAGGCAAACTTAAAAATTTGCCACACAATCCAGATGCGCAAAAAGTTTGGGACGAAAGCTGGGGTGAGGGGACCGACTATATTGTCGGCAATGCAATCCTGGTGAAAGCAGAAGTTAACAAGGGATGGTAAACCAAGGAGCGCGGGCCGCAAGGCCCGCGCAACTAATGCGTGTACAACCTGTAATTGAATTTAAAATTTTAATTTTAGAAAAAAGCTACAAGCTCCAAGCGCCAAGCTTGACATGCTTCGAGAGCTGGGATATTATAGGATAAAACAGAAAGGAAAATTATGGATGCAAGTGCAGAACAGTTAAAACGGATCGCCGACGCGATGGAAGAAATACTTCGCCTGGTGAAGAAGGATATGGAGAGACATGAAGAGAAGAATTAAAAAACATGATCTAACAGCGTGGTTCCTGGAGGACCACGCAACGCTGCCAGCCAGCTATGTTAAGAGCTGCCAAGAATTTTTTGACGAGCTAAAAGAAAATCAAAATAGGCACATGTTAATCGCGGGAGCGGTTGAGAAGCGGCAAGCGGCAAGCGGCAAGCGTTGTAATTTGTTCACAACTATGTTAGACAAGAAAACAGAAAGAGAGAATCAAAAATGAACTATAAAGAAATAACTGGCTCACTCAGTAAGCCTTCAAAAATGCCTGGACACGCCTATGGCCTGCCAGCGAAAGAGTGCAAAACTGGATCGAAGCTTGCCAAAGTGGAGGGCAGCACCTGCTCCAGCTGTTACGCGCTCAAAGGTTGTTATGTGTTTAAGGTTGTTCAGGCTGCACAATACAAGCGGCTAGAAGCAATTAAACATCCGTTATGGGTTAAAGCGATGGCAGCTCAGATAAGCGCGAAGCGCTCAACGTTTTTTAGATGGCACGATTCAGGGGACGTTCAGAACCTGAAACATTTATTGAAGATATTCAAAGTTTGTAAGTTAACACCAGGCATCCAGCACTGGATGCCGACCCGCGAAGCGTGGGTCAAGAAGTACTTACACAAGGCCCCAGGCAATCTTGTTATAAGATTTAGCGCCACGATGGTGAACCAGGCAGCGCCGAGCTCATGGCCGAATACCTCGACCGTGGTTACTGATTCAAGTCAAGCCAATTGTCCAGCACCATCCCAGGGCAACGCCTGCAAAGATTGCAGAGCTTGTTGGGATCCTGAAGTTAAGAACGTGGCATATGCTGCACACTAGATGAAGCTTTCAACATCAAAACAAATCGAAGAATTAAGAATGAAGAATCCAAGCTTCAAGCGCCGTGACTATTTGGAGCTGGGTCCAGCGTTATATGATTGCTGGCTGCGGACCGTGGTCCGTTATCTTGAAGCCAGGGAAAAGCGGCAAGCGACAAGCGTCAAGCTTCAAGCGTCGAGCGATTAGAAGCAACAAGCTACAAGCGTCAAGCGTCAAGCGTCAAGCGGGTGATCGTATCCGTGTATAAGGTGTGCCTGTATGTTGGACCAGTTGTCCACGACCAGCGGATCGTGAACCAGTTTGCCTTGACCGTTGAGCGCGGAGCTTTCATAAAGTTTTATGGAGCGCGGAGCGAGGGCTTTAAGCAAGATAAAATTCCGAACTGTTCTGGTTGTATGAAACATAATTTGATGTGGCGAGAAGCGCGGTTTGCCCTTTGAAACGACCTTGAGTTCAACCATGAAAAAACCACAAAAACTATTATATCCCAACAGATCTGGTAGACCATGACTGGCCCAAGACTCTAGTCTTGTCCACTGAATATTGGGTGTATTTTTCTTCACCTCTTGCCAAAATCTTGACTCTGGTTTCACCGAACATATCCTTTCAAAAATTTAAAATGTGAGACAACCACATTGTCATCTCACATCCAATAAACCAACAATTTATTTGTTTTTACAAATTGCAATTTACGTTAAATTACGGTAACAGTCAAGAATGACACAGCAGAAAAAACTAACTGATCAACAACGTAAGTTTGCAGAGTTGTATGTTTACAACGAAGGACGCATGTCTCCTGGTGAAGCTGCCTTTGAAGCAGGATATAAAACAAGACCAAGACAAGCAGCGGCTGAACTCAGAAATCCTAAATACTCTCCGCTCGTTGTTAAATACATTGGTGAGTTAAGGGCAGAAGTTCAAGAGAAGCATGGAATATCACTTGATAGACATCTTGCAGAGTTATCAAAACTTAGAGATGATGCGATGAAGAAAGGTGCTTGGGCTGCAGCAATTAATGCAGAAGTTGCACGTGGTAAAGCAGGTGGTTTATATGTGGACCAGAAATTAGTTATGACTAAAAATTTAGATAGTATGTCAGAACAAGAATTAGAAGGTAAGTTGAAGCAAATTTTATCAGACCATAAAACATTATTAGAAGGTGTAGACTATGAAGATGTTACAGAGGAATCTTCTCCATCTTCTGAACACATCCAAGAGGAAATACATTCCGATCAGAAAACGATTCAGAACTAGTATCATAACTAGCAAAAGTTCTTAAAACTTTTTTATCTTTGTTAAATACATAGGCATAGGTTTCCATAATTGCAGGTTTCATTTGCATAAACTCTGCAGCATCTGCATGTCCTGAGTCTCCAAGAATATCAGCCCATATGATCTTATAGAAATAATATCGTTTCTTGTTTATCAAGATAGATCTATATTTAGCCTTCTTTTTAGTCATGCTCAGATGTATAGTGGAGATTAGGGGTGCTATAAAGCAAAATATTGATACAAAAATGAGCTCGCGCGCCGAGTACAAAATGACCAAATGACCATACCACCACTCTAAAAAAATTTGTTTTCATTTGTAAAAGTAGCACCCCCAACCTCCACTATACATTTGGTAATTGCCACAATTTAGCCACGATCCACGCTCCACGTGCCACATTTAGACCACAATGTGTTGTATTTCGGCAACAGTGTTGCATATTTATCACACCATGGTGCGCGGAACGTTAATATTTCCACCACAACACAGCTATTGCGAGTGCCGCAAATGCTAAATGTATAATAAAATCTTCGTTCATTACGTTTGTTTAAAGGTAGGTGAAACCAGTTTATCCATATTCTCACTCTTTAAAACGACTCTGACGGACTGTGTGCCAATCAAATTCGATTCTTGAACTTCTATCCTACGAATGGTCTCCAAGTGCCCTGATTCGGTCTCAATGAAGATCTGAGCGTTAGATACAGCATTACCTTTCTTACCATCCGTAAATTTATCTAAATATTCTTGTAAATGTTTAACGTACATTAATACCTCCTTGACTTATCCACAGTCTGTACACGTTTAGCGATTACTTCAACCATCTCGTACCACTTTTGTTTCCATGTATCCCTGAACCCATCTGAACAAGTATTATAAGCATTGGCTATATTGTCCAAATCCTTCATGTCCTGAGCAAAATTTGCAGGTCTACTTTTTTTTATAGTATTCATCGACTCTCCTTAACCAGTTATGTTTGTGTTTTTTAAGTTCACTACCTTCGATAATGAATTCTTGATAATAGCAATCTGGGGTACACATCATAATGACCCCCTTTTCTATTTTGGTTCCGTAGACTTGATCGTGAGCCATAGCGTAGGCCGATAATTGTAAGAGGTAATCTTCAATCCAATCTTTAACTTTGGGTTTGTTACTTTGCTTAAAGTCTCCGATTGCATCAACGCCTCCATGAACTCCGACCAGGTCACCTTGACCTGCATACAGCCCTGGGTAATATTGAGTGACCTCAGTGCCGTACCACGCATCCCATTTGGATAAACCTTTCTCAATAATCGTGTTTGCCATTCGTGTGGCCTCAACCCCTGTGTCTGTAAGATCTGCATACCCTTCGCCGAGAATATGTTTCTCGATAAGTTTATGCATAGTCGTTCCACGGTTTGCTGCCTTATTTTTGATAGCATCGGCTGCTGCATCACCAACACGCTGCTTCCATCTTTGAAGAGCTTGTTTTTTTTCCTCTGGCTGAGTTGCTTGAAGAATCGTGGTGACACTAGGAAGTTTTTCTTGTCCAACCGAATAATGCCTCTTTCCCTCAATAGATTCTCGAACAGTTCCAGGGTAAACATATTTATTAATCCTTTTCATATTGTTGTATATATCCTCTCATCACTTCTTCGTATTCCTTGTCCATACGTTTTAAAACTTTTTCATATTCTTTTCGTTCTTTTTTATTTGGACACACTTTTTTCATATAACGTTTATCTTCCCAAAGTTCTTTAGCATATTTATTTCGTTTCGTCATGGATGTAAATTTCAACTCCCATAGCTTTTTGTTTTTTATTAGGCGTGCGATTAATCACATCCCCTGCTTTATTTTGATAAGTGTCTGTTTTTCTTATACTTTTTGACTTAACATCAATTAAGCAACAGTTGCCTTTTTTATCGGTAATGACTAAATCAAATGGACATTGTGGGTCCAATGATTTAGCCACATGAAAACCTTGTTCTGCAAAATGTGCAGCCGCTTGAAGTTCGGCAATAATACCTTTTCTACTTTTGTTTGTAGTGGTCATGGTCACGTTTTGCGTAAAGTTTTTTCCAACACCAGTTACTTATCTTGCAACATATATGATCGATTTTCTTTAATATAAATCGTGTAAGACTTTTTACCATCGAAGTAATATCCTCCTATATCTTTTTTACTGAAGTCTTGACGCTTGTTCAAGTTCCTCGATTGTCGGTTCTTTGACATCAATCTCTCCTTCACTGTTGCAGGTTTCGCATTGTTTAACCTCGGTCCACGATGAGTCAGACAAGTAGATAAATCCATTGCCCTTACAACTCGAACAGATAGCCCTATGCTTTACCATTTTTGTATCCTTTATCCTTAGCTTGTTTTGTTGCCAAAACTTCAATTGCTTTAGATATCGTTAAATCTGCATCTGCCAGTTGTCCCTTAGCCAAGAAGGTTAACATCTTGTAAGTTTTAATTGGCACAGATACGGATTTAAATTTATTTGGATCTGCCATTTTCTTCTCCTTCCGTCCAGGCGTCAATAATATGTTCACCTGTTGAGTTATCAAGATAAACTACCCAATCACCTATCGTCACATACGCAGATAATTCAGAGCGTTTATCAATTTCTATGTTGTTTAAGTTTATTTTCATTTAACTATCCTTTCTGTTATAGCCATTTAAGGCCCATTGTTTTATGGTTTGATCAACATCAATCTCAGCATCGCAAGATTTGCACCACCAACGCTCTAATAACTGGAGCTTTATCATGGCTTTCTTACTACATTCTGGACATTGATATTTCTCTCTCATACTTTCTTGTAACAGAACATATGGGAATGTCTAGTATAAAAACAAGGGGTTGCAAAAAATAATTTTTCGTGTATGAGTTGAAGTCTCTTCTCACACCTTTTGTTTGCTCGTCCTGATTTCTTTCAGGGCGAGTAGACTTATGTATCAATTCATATATACTTAATCAATGGGCTGGATATTATTAATACAAATATGTTCTATTGCGGATAATTACTGTGGAGAAACCATGCAGTTTCCAAAGCCTATAAAAACATTTTATGATTGTCAAAGAATTGCATATGACCTTGGACAAGATTGGTTAGGTAAAATGGATAAAGATACCGTTAATAAACATAGACTTGCTTACAAAGTAGAATGTATATTACCGAAGCCAGTTGATGAGGCCCCAGAAAGCAAACCCCGCGTACATCATCTCCATGAGACACCGAGGCACGTCCTTATCTTCTATGGCAATCAAGACCCATCCGAGGCAAGATATCCCGCTGAGACCCCATCCGATAGCTTGATAGATCGGTAATTTAAAAGACGTTAAAATAAAACAAGAAACAACAGCAGAAGTAAAAAACATCCAACGCATCAAAGTGGATCCGTTGGTTTTTCTTCCCAATCGTGTTTTAAGGTCTACCTTGTCCAACACTAGCTTTCTTTGTGTAAGATTTATTAGGTGATTTAGAATGTCGTCCTGGGCGCTTTATTTTTTTTCTTTTGATGTAGTTGTCGACGCCGAATCCTTTTGCTTTTTTAGCCATTTTTGATCTTCCTCAGTTAATTTTAAATATTTAATGCTTCCATTAACATATTGTCTTGTATCTTCTCCACATGAAGTGCAACGGTAGTAATCGGTTACAATTGCAATTAAAATTGTCTCTTCACCACACTCAGGACAATGCCCATGAACAGTATCAATGTTATCTAAAAATTTATCATCAATCATTGGCGCCATTCGCATTCTTCATACTCACAGTTATAATCATATTCTTGAAAAGATCCACAGTTTAAAGGCATGATTATTTAGATTCTATAATAATTTTTCTTATACTTTCGCTACCATCAACATTTTTATCAATAACGGCTTTAACTTCTCCACATACAAATTGTTTATTATCCATATTCATATTTCTTGTAGCTATTCTCTTACTTTTTAAACAATCAGACATAGAATTTTGAATTCTATATTCTGTAAGATTACCGTCTAAAAATAGACTTAATGCAATAACGAGTTTGATCATTAATGTTTTCCATTACCATTTGCAAATTTAATATCTCTTGTCGCATCCTTTAATTTTTCTACATCTTTTTTAAGTTTTTCTATTTCTTTTTCATATTGTTTTAACATCACACCTGTATGAACATTATCTTCTAATTGTTTTGCGTGTTTTTCTATTTGTTTCGTCATATATTCAATTAACATAAATTGTTCTTGGTCTATGGGTTTTTGAACTGATGCTTCTAGTAAATCTTTTTCAAACAATTGATTTTTAGTTTCAAGATTATTAAGTCTTTCAATAACAGTAAAGGCAAACCATAGTCCTGCAGCTACGGCTACAATTAAAGATATTAAATTTTTAAGTGGCAATGCCACAGACGTGCTATCGCTGATTTTCATCGCCACCCCAATCGTGAGTACAATCGTTAGTCACACAATTAGAAGTCTTAGCACCTTCTGGTTCTCTTAAAATATCTTTTGCAACTCTTGGTCGACTTTGTCTTTGTTTATAAGAATATACAGATAAAGCTTTCTTACTGGTTTCAGAAACTTTTTCTTTAATCATTTTAATAAAATCTTTACTATCCATTTTTATCCTCCACGTCGTAAAACATTTTATCAGAGTCTTCTGTTATCCAATCAGGCCCCTCCACTTCCCAATAGGTGTTTTGGACCTTATAGTCTGGCCAAGATGTATCAGTAGTATAACTATTAACGTGCCAAAGAATGCGATTATTAGGCTGAGCCGCATAATTGCCGTTAGCAAGAGCCAGTATATGTGCACACTTATGCTCTTGAGGGATCTCAGAATGCTCTGTGTTGAGTATATTAGTCTCTGGATGAGCCCAGTCAATAGTAAAAAGATATTGCCCTTCATAAAACTTTTTATCTTTACCACGAAACTTGCCGTGGATGCCACCTAAAAAATCAAAGCAATGAACGCTAGGATAATAACTAAAACAGTTCCACAACTGTAAGAAGTCGACCGACATATCAGGCACTTCGGCTCTTTGAAGATGTTTTTGGAAAAAAGCTGAGATAGGCAGGCGATAGTAGACCGCACCATTCGGGAGCATGATGTGAAATAATAAGGCGCGTCCTGATATACTTGCAATACCAAAGATGACACAGTCTTCTTCACCTCTTTTAGAAAGGTCCATATCATAAAGATACTCGGTTTTAACCTTGCAATAAATGGGTGGAATGTTCGCGTTAAGGTATGCCATTTGTCTCCTATCATTTTATATCTCCCCAATTAGCACCTTTTTCATAATCAACTTTATTTGGAACAGACAATTCAATCGCAGATTCCATGATCTCAATTATCTGGGCCGCCTTTTTATCAGACTCAACAGAGATATCAACCTCATCATGAATTTGAATATGAGGTATTATACCGTTTTCATATAAATCCACCATACATTTTTTAGTCATATCCGCTGCTGATCCTTGAATAAGTCTATTCAAAGCTTTGTATGTAAATGCTCTTTTTAAAGGTTCTCCATATTCTTTTCTAGCCAGTTCTAAAGATAAAGGTTTATGAATACCAAACTGAACAGGTTGCCATAGTTCAAAATGACATGCTCTACCTAAAAGAGTTCTAATCTTACCTGCATCATTCGCTTTCCGCGATACACTATCCATGAGCTGTTTAACAAATGGAGCTCTTTTATGATATTGTTGAATAAGTTTTTCTGCTTCTTCTTTTAATAATCCTAGTTCGGCCATCAATTTATTTTTACCCATGCCATACATCAAACCTAAATTAATCGTCTTGGCTTGTTTACGTTCAATGCCAGCAAGATCTGCAACCGCTTGGTGGAAGTCCGCGTTCCCCGCTCGGTAGGCATCGACAATCGTATCAACACCATCTAACTTTTGTAGCTTCGCATAGTGCACCAGGATTCTTGGTTCTTGTTGTGAGTAGTCAAAGCTTCCCCATACACAATCTTTTTCAGGTATAAATATAGATCGTATCATGGGTCCTAAATCTTTATGTCGTGCAGGAATTTGTTGTAAGTTTGGATTGGACATAGAAAATCTTCCTGTCACCGTTCCACCATCATCAGATCTTATTTGATTGATGTCGGCATGAATTCTTCCATTCACTGCATGTTTAGTAATGGTATCAATAAAAGTTGTGTGTGCTTTGTTTAACTCTCTTGCATCAGCAATTGCTTTTGCAGTTTCGTTAGGATGGTTTTGTAAAAAGTTTTTTGTAAAACTAGGTTTATCTGTTTTTTCTGTTTTGTCGTAAGGTAGATTTAATTTGTTAAAAACTTTTGCAATGGATGCAGCAGCCCAAATTTCTACATCAATACCTGTTAAGTGTTTGATTTTATTAAGTATTTTCTTTTCTTCAGATTCTAAATGTTTTTTAATTTTATCCGCTTTTTCTAAATCTACAGGTACACCTTTGAATCTCATTTCAACAAGACATGGAAATAATTTTGTTTCAAGATCAAAAATATGTGTAAGTTCTTGCGCATAAATTTCTCTTTGCAATACTTGCCATAACTTTAAAGTTGATTCTGCATCTCGCTCTGCATACTGACCTACAAACATTGCAGGCATCTTCCACATTTCTGCTTTCGCATCTAAACCATATTCTTTTGCTGCAGCTTGTAATACTTTTTCATCTTTACCGATACGGCAATATTCTTTTGCCAAAGAATCTAATCGGTAACTTAATCTGTTTTCATTAATTAATGATGCCGCAATCATGGTATCCACAATCTTACCTTTAATCTCAATACCAAAACTTCTTAACCAACACACATCATACATGGCATTGTGAAAGATAAATGTTTTATCTTCTCGTTTACAAATATCTTGTAACCAATTCTTAACTAAGTTCTTGTCTAAATTACCACCTTGAAAATGACCAATAGGAAAATATCCTTTCCAACCTTCTACCGCAATTGCAATTCCTGCAATGTGTCCACGACCAACCACGTTCCCCGATCCAAGTTCCTTTAAGTTTGGATCACAGGTCTCTAAATCTATCGCAATCTCATCGTAGTGTGATAAATCTTTTAGTTCATCAGGCATGACCCACTCAGTTTGTGGGACGAATAATGGCTCTTGTATAGTTCTCATTTATCCCAGGTCTTTCTCATATGTGCAATTTCTAATTCACAGTAATGAATAATTTTATTTAAATCTTCAATACCATTTTTCTTTTCGTATCTCACCGCATATTTAATGACGTTAGCTTGAAAAGGATTAAGATCGTTCTCTCTAATAAAAGTCCAGGGTTGAATTTTCATCTTATAGTGTTTCCCACCGATTTGTTTTTCCTCTGGAAATATTCTTTCTAATTCATCTTTTGTGCTCATCTTCTCTCCTTTGTTAAATTAAGTACGCTTTTTCAAAATTTTTAGGATCCACGATATGTAGTTCCTTCTTTGCTCTTGTTGCTCCTGTGTAGAACAATCGGTGGAGCTCATCAGGATCCTGCGCAAATGTTTCCATAGCCGCATTCGTAATATCTTGAAGTAAGAGTACCTTATCAGCCTCGCCTCCTTTTGCACCATGGATGGTTGACATAATAATTCTAGGATTCTTATTGATCTTCTCACCATTAGCTCTCATATTACGAATATAGTTAATTGTCAAGTTATCTAAGCCTTCAAACGATTCAAACCAAACTTTGTCTGTAAGCAATCCATATTTTTCTTTACAATCATTGATGTCATATTTTTCTTCAGTGTGAAATAATTTTCCTTCTCTAAACCCCTCTGCAACATTTCTTCCTAAATACTTATACATGTTTTTTAATTCTAAATGTGCAAACACTGCACCTTTTCTAAATTGTTCCCAATTGTTTAATGCAAGCAACAATTTTAAATTAATAGAATTTCTTCCTTTATATTGATAATACCATCCTCTTAATTCACATAATTCTTTTACGTCATCCAGGAAATGGTTAGCGGAGGACAATACTAACCAATTTCCTTCTGACATATCAACCTGGGTTACATCAGAGTATCTCTTCAATACACCTTCTTCCTGTCTAGGTTTATATTCTTTTTCATATCGGTTTGATATTTTACCGATAATTTTTTTAGATAATTCATGAATAGGACCACCTGGTATTCTGTAAGATTGATCTAGTGTTTGTATATCATCAACTTGTTCTTTGAGTGCAATAAAGTGATCTACGTCTGCACCCGCCCATTTAAATATAGCCTGGTCATCATCACCTGCAATATAAGTTTTATCTGCATTCTTCCAAATCTTTTTAACCATCTCCCACTGCAACAATGATAAATCTTGTGCCTCATCTATAAATAAAACCTCAAACTTTGGTGTAATATCATCTTTGTCTATAAAATCTTCTATGAGGTCTGTAAAATCTCTAAGACCTTTTTCTTTTTTATATCTTTCTAGTTCTTCTGATATTAAATATAAAGTATCTCTTTCTACATCTAATATGTTTTGCCTGCTGTCATAGTATTCTAATAAGTCTAAACGTTTAACTCTTGCTGTGTTAATGATGGTTAAATATTCATTATCAGAATTAAATGTGCCATCATCCTCAGAATGGTTTGCAACTTTTATAGGAATGCCACACTTTTGACCAAACTCTTTATAATCTTCTTTCTTCATCATTTTTTCTTTAGTCATACCTAACATCTTAAATGCATAAGAGTGTAAAGTCCTAAAGTTTTCTAAATCAGTATCTATATCCAAACCAAATTTCTCTGCGGCCCGAGTTGCAGCTTCTGTTGCAGCTTTTTTAGTAAAAGAAAAATAACCTATTTGTCTTGGTCTAGTCCCCTGCTGAATAAACTGGTCGACTAAATTTAACAACGTTGTCGTTTTTCCTGTTCCTGGTGGACCTAGTACAATCGTCTTCATATTGTTTTATCAACTTTCTCCTTAGTAAATCGTTTTGTATTTTTAACTTTTCATTTTCTTCTGTTAGTTTTTTTATTTCCTGTCTAAATCTTAAGTGCCAATTAATTCCAACATCCCTACTGAATTTCATTAAACACCCAACATAAAATAAAATATTAACAAACAAGTAATCAAACCTAAATCAAATACTATTGTTGCTTCAAAGTTCATTAAAAATGATCCTCTTGATACGCAACTTGTGAAACTGTTGTTTCTTGTTTCTCCATAGTTTTAATTTGAATTAATCTTGGATAACCTCCTTTTAATTCTTTTCTTATCTCTCTTTCAAAACAATCGAGTTGTTTAATTAAATTACCTGTTTTAATTTTATCCATTTCCCAATTATTTCTTTTGCAAAACGCGTAGAAGTCATCCATTCTAAAAAATGTATATTCTTTATTTTCATCTGTGTAAGGAAGTTTATTAAAAATGTCTTCTATTGTTCTTGCTGATTGTCTATTTGTAGTCCAATCTTGAAGTAAAGATGTAATTTGATTTATTGGATCCAAAGATTCTAATGGTTCTACTTCCTGCAAGTTTTGCATTAAAGGTTTTAGATAATGTTGTTTCCAATCTTTTGGTTTAGCCAATGGTATAATTAAATTTGCTTGATCTAAGCATGCTAGTGCAAAAAATCCTGGATTATAAAGTTGTTCTGTTTTTAATTCTATTCTTGCATCACCTACGTTTAAAAACCATTGCGGCGGTCTTGATGCATACTTGGTTAAATTTCCCAATTCTGGTATTTGTTCTTCATCATAACCTACACCAAATCTTTTCATTCTACATAGCCCAGGATCACATACTGCATTGATGGGTGCATCCTTGCATCTGTATTTATCATAACCTTTACGGTTTACTGATTTAATGAGTTGTTGCACCTCACTATTACTCAATGGTGGATTCATATATTTTTGATTTGCTTGTACTAAATCATCTTCCCAGGTATCTGGAGCCGCTTGTTTAAAATAAACGGCAACATTAAATAATGCATTGTTTCTTGCACCTTCACCAAAACCATCTTTTGCTAATTTGTTAAGACAAGGTGGTCCATCTTCAAATGCTTCTTCTTGTTTTTTCTTTTTAACTTTTATTTCTGGTGCTGACTCTTGCACATACTTATCATAGAGTTCATAGAATCCTTCTAAATCTAAACTGTTACCCTCATCATCAAATGCATAACGAAGACCTGTTGTGTTTTTGTAATATGGTAAATTTAAAAAGTTACCTGTATCTCCACGTTCCACGAGTATTTCTGTTTGCTTCGGAAATATTTCTGCACCTTCATAGCCAAGTGCCTCAGCCATCTTTTTTAGCGATCCTTGCATCTGTGATGCAGGTATAAAATCTTTTGTAAATAAAAATACGTGTGCGCCGCCTGACTTAGAACGACATACTACCAACGGAAAATTATTAGACCTAATATCAGCAACCAACGCCTTGTGGTCAAAATCATACTCATCAATATCAATACAACCCCACTTACAGGTATTAGACTCAGTAATAGGTATAATCCCGAGAGCAGGACCCACACCGTTAATATGATTTTCCCAGAGATCGTCTGTAACATTCTTTCTAACAATAAATGCTTTCCCCTTCTGTTTACCTTCTCCATTGTTTTCTCCTTTCTGATACTGACCATACGCTATGGTCAAGCCTTGAAATATTTCTTTGAACTTATTCATTCTATTATTCTCCTTTGTTTTTAAACCATGTTGCGCAAAGCGCAACATGGTATTTTAGTTTGATTATATTTTTTTCAAACTAATGTGTTTTCTTTTAGGCCTCAATAAATAATTGTATGCCTTGATGATAGCTTCCATGTACTCTTCAGTTGTAGTGCATTTGCTATTAACAAATTTAACACCAAACTTTTTAAGTTGAGATACAGCAGTTAGCGCATCAAATTCAGCTAGTCTTTGTAGTCTACAAAAACTAGTAACAAATTTTAATTTGTTATTGATGTGCTCATTACTACCTTTCATCTCTTTGTAATAAGAAGCTTGAGTCTCAGCCCATGATAGGCTTTTAACTTTAAACTTACCCTTCTTAAAATCAGTTCTTCCATAATCATGAAAGTTCTGTGTTAAAAGAAAGATAGCAATTGAAATGGATAGACCATATTGATTCATGAGCTTCTGTACCTTTTGGTATTCTTCATGACACTCATGACTTTCATGGCTATAACTTTTCAAAAAATCACTAAAACCCCAAGGTTTTTGTGTATTGTTCATTGACTGAACTTCTGAAATAGTTGTTCCATTTCTTCGTAGAAATTGAACAGGTACGCCCAATATTCTACATGCTTCTAACCTATGCTGACCATCAATCACTTCATTTTTGCCATTGACAATGATTGGCATAAGTTGCCCTTTTTGTTTTATTTCAACAACCAGGGCATTGACTTGAGCCTTTTTAACGTCTCGGTTTGCACCAAGAATTTTAAAAAGACCATAGTCTTTTGTTGTTTGCACTGAAGGACTCTTCATTAAAATGGAGCCTCCTCAATACTCTTCTCTTCTTGCGCATGTTTTGCCTGAACATCTCCAGACTTAACACTAGACGCAAACACTTTTGCTTGCTCGTACAATGATTTGTTTTGTACAGGTCCTACTTTTGATACAGACCAACCAAACCAAGTACCTTTGTCGTTAGACTGTTGTACAGTTTTTAAATTGTACACATGACTAAACATAGGCGGAGTAAACAAACCATCTTTACCTTGAAGCTTTATTCCAGACATCAAAGAGTTCCAGTTTTTACTCGCTTTCAACTGTGTTGATTTCATTGTAATCAAAGCAGTTTCTGCACTATCATCTTTGCAAACCATTACAAAGTACGATGCAGTATTTTCAAGATAGTTACCGCTTTTAAGTCTATCTTTATTCATGCTATCTCTTTTAGCTTCATGAATAATTGGACTTGTAGCAGCATGAACTGCAACTGGTGCTCCAGTGCCCTCACCTCTATCTTGCCATTCAATGTATTCCCTCTTGTAATAACAAGGAATTACATTGATACCTTTTACACCATCGTAAAGTTCAGAAGTTACAGTGTTGTAGATCATACCAGGCTTGGCACCTTCTACATACTTTGCATCTCTTTCATTTACTTGTGGTGATAGTTGACCCAAGATCCTAAGAAATGGAAGAGCAAGATCTTGCTGTTCCATATTCTCAAAGCCGCCTTGAGCATCGGCTTCAAACAAACTTGCTGTCGGCAAGTTGGTTTCTTTTTTTGTCACGCTTCGCGTTTCACTGTTCGACATTCACGTTTCTCCTATTTCTGGCTAAGTTTAGTTTCATCTTTAACAAATAAATGAAAAAGATCAGAAGGCATGTCGAGGCCAGCCTCGACACGCTCCCTGTATAGGGCTTTCAGAGTCATGGGCTCCACTTTGGATTTCTGTACAGGCTCATAACCCTCTTTTGCCGCAAGGCCTAACAAATGTTCTGCCTTGTTATCTTCTCCACGACCAAAGGTTACAGCAACTTCATTTTTAATGATGTCACCTAAACCTTGTTCACGAAGCCATTGATACGCCGCTTCCTTCTTCGCAGGATCTTTTGGAATCGTACAGCTGTATTTTTTATTTACTTCTAGTACCGTTCCATCGGCGAGTTTCAAAGATGCCAAACCTTGCTCTGCAAGTATGTTTGGAATCACCTCTGAACTAATCTTGTCATATTGTGCTTTCAAGTCTTTAACTTGTTTTTCTGTATGCTCTATTGCTTTTTGTAGATCTGTTAATTTATCTACATGAATTGCAAGAGAATTTATATCTGTGTTCTCCATCAATTCATTTTTGTCTTGTTCAAAATCAATGCTCATGATTATCCTTTCTGGTAGAGATCGAAATTAATTGGATAATATTTAGCCTCTCTTCGATCCCATTTCAAGAGTCTAAATTGACCATTTGTTTGGTCACTAACAATTGCACAAGAGATACCAATAATTGCAGGATCTCCTGTTAACAATATGTAATCCTGTTTTCTAAAGTCTCTTAAATTTTTTCTCATCTTAAATATAAATGGTGCAGGTGAGAAAATGATTTGAGAGTCAGGACCATAATTTGGAAGACAGATAACTAAGTATCCAAAATCTGATGCGCCTAATATATTAATATTAGTAGGTGGTGTTTGTAATACATAAACAAAATTTTCATCTGGGTTCTCTTTATAAAATTTTAAGAACTCTTCTAATGAATCTTTTTTATATAATTCAAATATTTTATTTTTCATTTCTAAACTTTCTGTTTTATTCTTGACAACTATATAAAGATTATTATATCTATGTCAATAGAAAGAATAAAAAAATTATGAACTATAAATTTAAAACTAAACCTTATGACCATCAATTAAAAACATTAGAAATGTCATGGGATAAAGAAGAGTATGCATATTTTATGGAAATGGGAACAGGTAAATCTAAAGTCCTGGTTGATAATATTGGTATGCTTTATGATGAAGGTAAAATAAATGCGGCGCTAATTATAGCACCAAAAGGTGTTTATAGGAACTGGTATTCTGGTGAAATTCCAACACATTTATCTAGCCACGTTCAACACAAAAAGGTACTATGGACCGCTTCAACATCAAAAGCAAAGGATAAAGAGTATCAATCTTTATTTGAATCAGACTATGACCTTCACATCCTTGTCATGAATGTTGAGGCCTTTTCTACTAAAAAAGGTGTTGAGTTTGCTGGTAAATTTTTAAGATGTCATAAAACACTTATGGCTGTAGATGAATCTACATCTATTAAAACACCTACAGCAAAAAGAACTAAATCAATTACTGATCTTGCATTACTTGCAAAATATAGAAGAATTCTTACAGGATCTCCTGTAACTAAATCTCCTTTAGACCTTTACAGCCAATGCAATTTCCTTGACAGCCACCTACTTGGATTTCAATCTTATTATTCTTTTCGTCAAAGATACGCTCATATGGTGTCGAGAAACTTTGGAGGACGACAAGTTCAGATAGTTGCATCTTATAGACGGCTTGGTGAATTATCAGAAAGCCTGAAAAAGTTTTCGTATCGTGTTCTAAAAGAAGATTGTTTAGATCTTCCTGATAAAATTTATATCAAAAGAAATGTAGAATTAACAGAAGAACAAAGCAAGAAATATAAAACAATGAAACAGGCCGCACTTGCGGAATTTCAAGGTAAAATAACTACTGCACCTAATGTTTTAACACAACTTATGCGATTACATCAAATAACTTGTGGCCATTTAAAGCTTGATAATGGTGAAATTGTTGAATTAAAAAACAATCGTTTAAATGAACTCATGGATGTGTTAGAAGAAGTAGAGGGAAAAGCGATTATTTGGGCTAATTATATTTATGACATTGAAACGATTGTTAAAGAAATACAAAAAAAATATGGATCGGATTCTGTTGTACAATATTATGGCGCAGTTGAAGCAGAAAAAAGGCAAAAGAATATTGAAGCGTTTCAAGACAAAGATTCCCCAGTCAGATTTTTCGTTGGTAATCCACAAACAGGTGGCTATGGTATTACGCTTACTGCAGCAAATACTGTTATCTATTATTCAAATGGTTATGACCTTGAAAAAAGATTGCAATCAGAAGATAGAGCGCATCGTATTGGGCAAAAGAAATCGGTAACTTATATTGATTTAATTGCTGAAGATACTGTAGATGAAAAAATTGTTAAAGCTTTAAGAAAGAAAATAGATATTGCTTCTGAAATATTAGGCGAAGAAATTAAAGATTGGATTTAGTGCGCTAATAAATACCAAACCAGTAAAAAGATAATAATAAATTCTATTGGTTTGACCCCTCTGAGATTTTTATTGTGCCCAAAGGGATCATCACCGAATGTCATTATTTAACTTTAATGTCCATGCCTTCAATGTCTTTTGGTTCTTTAACACCGAACTTCACAGTTAAAACACCATCTTCCATTTCAGCTTCGTTAACAACTACATCTTCATGTAAAGAAAATTGTTTGTAAAATTTTCTAGCTGCTAAACCTTTTTCAACGTATTCTTTTTCTTTATCGTCTACTTGGCCAGATACAGTTAATACTCCACCTTTGTATTGAACTTTAACATTCTTCTTATTGAATCCTGCAAGTCCTAACTCAATGCCGTATTCGCTGTTTCCATATTTTACCACATTGTAAAATGGAAAAGACTGAGCTTTTGCTAAGTTGTCAAACATCGTTCTAAAAGAAGACCCAAACATATCGTCTGAATGATTCCATAGATCTTTGTTAAATTTATTAATTAATTCTAAACCTGTCATATTAACCTCCTTGTTATAAGCAAAGTTTAATAGGCCAGCATTTGCTGCACCTGCGTAATATATAGGGGGTACCAGAGGTCGTGTCAAGGTCGTTTCGTTAAAAACTGAGGCTCTCAGGAGCTTTTTTACCAGGGAGAATAGACTGTTTTCTTTGTTTTTTCAGATCTTGTAGCAGTTAGAGATTGTTTACGATTTCCTTTACCTATATATGAAATATGGACCCAACCACTGTGAGGTCCTTCTTCTTCCTTGTAAAATTCTAAAATTAATTGATCAAAATCTAAATTCTCTTTGATGTATTTTGCTAGAGCTTTATTATCAACACCCATAACTTGTATGTCTGCAGCCTCACCTTTTGCATGTTGTGAATCAATGGTGCTACCAATATGAATACATAATTCAGCTGATCTAAATCCTGATGATACTATAACAGGTGCATCATAGTGATTACGAATGGGTTGTAATATAGACTCACAAAGTCTTTTTAAATTTTCGATTTGTCCAGCAGTAGGATTATTATTAATACCCTTACGGGCGGCAACCTGTGAGGCTGTAAGTTCTGCTAAACTGAAATTTGTTGTTAGTTTCATTTTAAAAATACTCCTATTAGTGACATCGCGACTGTACCCACCGCCGCTAAGAGAACCCAATAGATCTTGTCTATTTTTCCGCCCAATTTCTCAATGTCATCATGAATATGAGTTTGGTTTTTCTTTATTGCATAAACATCTTTTTTCACGCCAGTGACGTGTCCATATAAAGAAATTAAATGTTCTCTTTGTGTCTTTGGTTCAATAGCCATTATGTTCTTTGTCTTTGTCTAATTGCTTGTTCGCTTGGAGATAGTAATGCAGTCTCCGTTCTTGTCAAGCCAGTTGTTGGGTCAAGTTGTGGTGTTGTTGCTTGTAAAACAGGTTGCGGTTGCTGCGGCAATGGTGGAGTTATAGGTTTAGCTTGTGCTACTTGCGCAGGTTGTTCTACAGGTAATGAACTTAAACCACCTTCTTCTTCTGCTTCTTGCATTGGAAAATCTTCTTTTAAACTTATACCATCTAATTGATATTTAACATCATCAAGTCGGTATACAGGAAATGCTTCGTCTTCATTTACCATTCTAGGTGAAATACCTTTTTTCTTAGAAATAATTTCTTCTTGTCTTTCAACGTCTTTTATTTTTTCATTGAAACGAGTTTCAGAATAATTAACTGGCATAAACTCGCCATCCATAATTCTTCTGATTTGATCACTAGAAATACCTTTTCTTGATTCTAATTCTTCTAAAATAGCAAATTCATCATAACCTAATTTGATGTACGTTTGTATTGAGTTATATATTTTTCTTTGCTCTCTAAATGCATTTTTTTGAATACGAATATACTCTTTGACAATATCATCACTATTCATATTGAACTTATAAAGATCACTATCTTTTACAACATCTGTTCTGATCTTTGTAAATTCACCTACAGTAAAATCTAATTGTTTTTTAAGATCAACTTTTTGTGGTTTAATACCTGTACCTACTCCAAAAGCTACGTCTTCTGCATCATAGCTGTATCCTGTAGGAGTTAGTTTATTTAAGAATCCGTAGTATAATTGTCTTCCTGTTGTTACAATTCCAGGTTCAACTGATCTAATTAAGTGGCCAATACTTTTATTTACTTTTTCTTGAAAACTATCTTTTGGTCCATAAATACGTGTACCTTTTCTTGATACACCGTCTCTAAATACAAGATCCATTACTATCTCCATACCAATAGGTTCAGACAAGAACGGTCTTATAATTGTTTCCATAACTATGCCTTCTGATCCAAAAAAAATATCAATCAACAAATCATCCATTTGTCTTGGATTTAATTTTTGATTTGCAATTTCTCTAAAAATAATTTCAAATGGTTTTGTTGCTGCGTCATATGGAAAGAAAGTAGAAAAATCTATTAGTTTAAATATTCCATTTTCATCTACTTTAGTAATAGGAACTAAAATATTATTTCTTTGATATTCAGGAGCTAAGTATTGCCTGTAATCATCCATAGCTTCTTGTGCAATACCTGTAACGGTTTCACCTATTTCTTTAACTGCGATTCCTGCACCACCCATAACTGTAAATTGACCCATAGCTCCTCTGTAGCCCATCGCTCTTAATGTTCTATCTGTTGAAGATATTTCTCTTAAATTTGTTCTTAGTGTATTGACACTTGTTCTTATAATTTCAGCAGGAAACGATACGAAGTTACCAAATGGTGATAGACGAATACCTTTAATTAAATCAGGAACTAAACTATAAGTTGGCATTGTATTTTTTACATACCAAGAAGAAGCTTGTTTAATGGCTTCATCTAAATCCATTGGAGTTCCATCAAATTTAGTTTTACTTAATCTTTGACCTGCAATTTCATCAAACCATTTAGTCATTTTACCTAAATTTTTTCCTGCATAATCACTTAAAAATGATTTGTACCAGTTATATGCATACCATTTCCAAATGTTATCTGATCCTGCATAAATTCTTCCTGCAGTTTCTGTAACTTTATGTTTTTCTAAAAACGCAGCTAAATTGTCCGCGTTAGTAATATTGCCTTTTTGTATTGCTCTAATGACTGCTTGTAATTCTGAAGCAACAATGTTTTCATCTAATACTCCGTATTTAATTCCTTCTTCAATATTATCGAGTATAGCCTTTTCACGTTCCGCGGTTGTTTTTCCAACATTAAATATATCGTCAGCCACTAACTTTACAGAGTCGGTTAGCGATGCGCGGTTCCCGATTAAACCTCTTTCAACCACGAATCCTCCACCTGATGAAAAGTTACGTGTTTGTGTTGCTGGTGACAACACCGTCTTGCCGTATTGAGCTGCTGTTTTAAGTTGTAAGAATTTATTATATAAACCAGATTTTAATAAAAAGTCTAATGGACCATCTAAGTTTCTCATTGCGATTGCTATTTCTGGTGATGTATAAAGATCGCTGATTGTTGATTTTAATAAACCTAGTCCAGGTAGTTTGGGTCCAATGTTAATGATTTTCTCAGATCGGAACGCAGCTTTTGCAGCTTCTTCTGTTTCAAAAGCAAGACCTGAATTTTTTAATGTTGTTGCTAATCTATCATACATAGTACGTGATGCGTTTTGTGTGCTAATCGATGATATGGTTTGTAAAACTTGATTCTTTAAACTTTTTTCTTCACCTAAAAACTTTCTTAATACATCAGGTAATTCTTCTCCTGTTGCAAGTAACTGTTCAGGTAAATCTAATTTTTTAGATATGTTTGATAATATGACAATAGGATCTTTGCCATCTGTTTTTGCATATCTTAAAATATTTTTAAGTAAGTCTTTAGCATAAAGATCTCTTGCTTCTCCTGCTTTTGATCCTTGATAAGTTTTAGCAGCAACTTCTCGCATGCTTATGTTTTTGTCTATAATTTTTCTTACAAACTTAACTGCATTTGTAAATATTTCTGATTTTTCATCTACTGCATAATTAGGATTTGTGAATACGCCAAATGATTTTCTTACATAACCTTTAGTTGAACTTAATATTGCTTTAAGTGCACTATCATCAGGTAAAAATTCAGCAAATGTTTTTGTTGTATCATCTAATATACTCTTTAAACTTTTAGCTGTGGGTCTTAATATTTTTTGTATTTTATCTAAAGAACGTTTACCTTCTAAATATTCTATGACTTCATCTAAATATTTTTCTTGAGCTGCTGGAGAAGTCTTTAAAGTATTGTATTGATTTTCAAAAGCTTTAACTAGTTGATAGTTTTTTCTTTCTAAACTTTTAATAAGTTGTTCAACTTTTCTGGCTTTGGCCCTAATTTCCTTTTCACCTCTTTGTGTAATAGCAAACTGTTCAGGTGTTTCTTGTCCCATAGATCTAAATTTAGATAATGCATTATCTATTTTTTTAAGGACTCGTCTTAAATCATCACCACTATGTACAGAAAAAGTTCTCCAATCTTTAAATGGAGGTAAACCTGACTTTGGTATTTTTGCATCAGAAAAAGTTAAAATTCCTCTAGTTGCAACATCTCCTAATTTTGCAGCTCCTGCTCTAAATGTTTTTGCAATACTAGGTATAACTACAGGATCAAATGCAACTAACTTTGATACAGGATTCACAATCAATGCATCAGCGGTTTTTGCTCCAATACCAAATGCAGTTTTACCTGTGTATAAACCAAATCTTGCACCAAGGCTTAATGCTTTTCCTACAATCGGTATACCACCTCCAATAATAGCTCCTTCTTGTGCAAATTTTAATTTGTTGATTAATCTTGCAACAGATAAATCTCTTCCTGATTTGCCTTCTTCACTGACTTTATTGACAAAGAACGTATCTCTGTCTGAACTTGATACAGTTAAATCAGTGATTCCTAATGCAAATGCTCCTGTTCCAACTTTTCTTGTTACGCCTGCAGTGCCTGCTAAAACTTTAGGAAGTTTTTTAATTGTTTTATCTATCGCTTGGTTTAAATTTTTAATTTTTTTTAACTTACCAATTTGACCAATAACTTTAAGTACAATACCTCCACCAACACCGTATTGAGTTAAAAGGTCTGTAACTTCTCCAGCAAGTGTATCTGGATCCCCATGTTCTTTTACAAATTTCCTGGTTACTTGATCTAATTTAGAAGTTAAGTTTGTGTCTAATGCTGTATCTACAGGTATAGTAATAAACTCTAAAAGAGAACTTACGGTTTTAGCGCCACCACCGATTAAACCTCTTTCTAAATCTTTAGCTAAATCTCTTTCGCCTTCTTTTTCAAAACTTAATTTTTTTTCAAACTCTAGTTTTCTAATTGCTTCTCCACCAGGCAAAAATCTTAAAAAAGATGTTGGATTAACTACGGTTTTAGGTCTATCTTTATCGTTAACTTGTTGTAGTTCTTTTACAATCTTTAATGCAGAATCTGCATCAACTTCGTTTTTACGAGGATAAAATAAATCGTCGGCCATTATGCCTCCGCTGGTAAGACTAATTGTACGTTATATTTTTGATTAAAGTTGTCTACGTCTGCTTGTGTTCTAATTTCAGCAAAATCAGCTAACGCTTCATAACTGTTTGCTAATAATTTTACAATATCATCTGTAATTTCTTGAGGTAATCTTGCTCTTAATTCATTATAACTAATTTGAGACATGGCTTCTTCTCCTTGTGTCTCAACTCCTTCAACTCCCATTTCTTGTTGAGTTTGATTCATAACTTCGCCACCTTCTTGATATCCTACACGACCACCGTCTTTTAAGTTTTGACCAAACTCACTTGCAATGGTTGATAAATATTTAGCAACTCCTTTTGCTAATTCATCTGCAGTAGGCTCTCTACCTAAAGTTTCTTTTAAAGATTTTCTAACAATTTGTTGTGCGTTTTTAACAATTTCTGGTTGGAACACTTTATATTTAGAAGCTAAGTTACCGCCTCTCATAATTGTTCTTTTTTCTTCTTCTCTTTGTCTAATTAATATATCTTTTTCAACTTGTGTTTTAGCTGCTGCAATTTTGTCTTTATAGTATTCATCAATAAAATTAATTTGAACTTCACTTTCAAAAGGTTTTGTGACTTTCGCCATACCAATTTCTTTTTCAATTTCTAGTCCTGTTAAAGTTCCAGCTAAATCAGAAGTTGCTTTTTCTCTTGCACCAAAACTTCCAGCGAGTCCTCTACCTAATGTAGCCAAAGGTTTAGCAGCAGTTGTTAATGCACCACTGATACCGCCTCCCATACTTGGAGCTCCTGCAATCTCTGCACCTGTTGCAGCAATTTGTAAGTAATCACCTAATGAAAGTTTAGGTTGTTCTGATCTTAATTTTGCTAACTTTTCTTTGTAAGTTTCTTCAACACCAGCATATCCGCCTGGTCCGTCAACTAATCCTCTTTTAGGTGTATCTAAACCTGATGTAATACCTGTGCCTCGGCCATCAACCTTACCACCTTTTCTAAACATAGGTCTTCTTAAAATACTCATTAGCTAAATATAGACTTCACAGCCCCTCCTAATCCAGCAGCACCAATACCAAGTCCTAGTAATTGTTGAGTTGTGCTTGGAGGAGGTGTTGTCTGTAATTGTGTTGCAGCAGGGAATCCACCGATTACTGATGCAAGTTGTGGTCCAATTAAACCTAGTCTTGTAAATGGTTCAAATGCTGCTTCTCTAGCTTTTTCTTGTTCCGCTGCAAGTTGTGCTTGTTGAATTTGTCTTTGAGCACCACCGAGTTGAGTTTGATAAGTGCCTAAACCTTGTTGTGCTGTTAATCCTTGAATTGCTGCTTGTTGTGCTTGTTGAAATCCTTGTTGTCTTAATTGTGCTTCGAGTTGAGCTCTTGCAATATCCGATGTTGCTTGGTATTCACCCATTGCTGCACCTTCTCTTCCACCACCAAACGCACCTGCTTGTATTGCTCTTTGTCTTAATGCACCTAAACCTTTAGCTTGTTCTCTCTCTAAAGCTGCTAAAGAAGTATCAATGACTTCTTGTTGATACGGTGACATGTAAGCTTGATAAGCTTGTGGTCCTGCTTGTAACTGAGCTGCTTGAGTTGCAGCCTGTTGTTCTAATGCAGTCTGAGGAGCAACAAATTGTTTTCCAGTATAGGTTGCTGTAGGTATAGCTTTTTTTAAATAAGGTAAGGCTGCTTCTGTTAAGGCTATCCCAGCAGTTTCAACAAAAGGTTCTCTAAGCTGTCTAGTCGTTGTTGTTGACATTATACTTTAGACTCCAATTTGTTCATTAGATCATACATTCTTTTTGCACCTTTATTAATACTTCCACCACCTGCAGCTCTTACGGCATCTGCAGTCATCACAAATTCATTTTTAGAAAGTCTTGCTGGAATATCATCAGCTCTTTCTTTTGCACCGATTGGTATAAATCCACCGCCTCTCATGTCCATTTCAGCTGGCATTTCACCTGTTCTTAAATTCATTAGTCCGCCATCAGCTAAACCAAATCTTGTTCTTTCAGGCCTCATGTCAATAGGTCTACCAAAAGCCATTTCTAAACCAGAAACAGCTGATTGTAATCCTTTACTTAAATCATAATTACTTCTTCTTAAAGCTTTTGCTAATTTTTCTTCACCTTCGTCTTCATCTTTAAAAGCATCTAAATTTAGATCATAAGTAGAAGTTGTTCCTTTTGGATATATCTTAAATCCATCATCATCTTCATAATTTTCATCATCTTCATTAGGAACAGCACCTTCTATTCTATCAACTACTCTTCTTGTAGCTGCTGTCATAGGACCTCTATATAAAGTTTCCATACCAATTTTGCCACCACCTTGATAACCAACTCTTCCACCATATGCATAACCATATTTATCTAAGAAAGAATTAACTTCTTCGGAATCATATCCAGCATTTGAAAAATAACCAAATATTTTGTTTCTTCTTTCAGCACTATCCATAATACCTTGTTCTCTTAATTGTGCTTCGTAATCTCTTAATGCTTGTTCATTCATTCTTGCTATTATCGGCGCTTGAGATAAACCCGTTTGAGTAGCTACTATTCCTGCCTTACCTAAAAAAGTTTCTGGTTGTAATGTGCTTTGTAATTTTTCGTAAGCAGAAACTGCATCTTTTCCTTTTCCAACTTTTGTCATAAATTCAGGAAGCTGACCTGCTTCTTTTAAAGAACCAAGTCCTTCACTAAGTGCGCCAGGAGCTGCAGCTAAAGCTCCAGTTAAAAGTAAATCTTTTGCTTTTGCATTTTCTTGAGTTAAAGCCTGTGTTCCAGCAGCCGTAATTCCTTGAGCTAAATAAGGAGCGAACTTACCAGCAAAAGCTAATTTGCTCGCTAAAGCTCCTTGCATACTCGATAAAGCTGGACCAATACCAGGAATAAAAGGAAGAATAAAAGGTAATGCAGGTTTTATTTCTCTAGGTACTACTTTATCAATAACCTTAGCTACATTTCTAACACCTGGAATTTTTCTTAAAACTTTACCCATTAATATTCTCTTTTGCCTAATCTATATACTTTAAATTTGTTATCTGATCTCATCCACTTGAGTGTCTCACCTTTTAACATAAATTTTTTAAAAAACCATCTTATCCAATTACCAATTTTTATTGTATCTTTTTCAGATACAACATCAATAATCCATGTTCTAAAACCACTTTGCCATGCATCATCAGCAAAGTCTCCTGTTTTAATGTACTCATCTTCGGCTTGTTTGTTCAACATAGCCCAATTTGCAAATGCGATCACTTTGTCGTCCTCTTTTATAGTTTTATATTGGTTCACTTTAAACGAGGGAAGTAAGTGATAGAAAAGTTCCTCTCTAGTGGCATCTTCGTATCTATCAAACTTCTTGTATAAAGAGATAACTTGGTTAAGCTCTTTAAGTTTTTCCTTATCAAAAATGAAGTCCATGGCAAGTTGGCTATGCTTGAATTAAGCCGAATGTTGCTAATTTACTTGTTTTTAAGCAATACGTCAACCATTACAATTCTTTAGAAGAAGCCCCTAAAGGTGGCATTGCGGCCACTTTTATCTTCACAGATCTTACGATTTGTTCTTTAGTTGTAGAGGTATTTGGGTCAGCAATATCTGCTTCTGCTTCCGCATCCGAATTATACTCTACATTAGTTGCTGTGTTCCTTAAAACCACTTCTGTCTCACATTTAACCACTGGCACCTTTTTGCCATTGATCATGGTGTATGCGACTGATCCTTCTTCTTTAAACGGCATGTTCCTCCTAATCTCTGTTAATTTCTAATATACTTATAATAGCACTTATACCAGCTGCGACAGATGTTTCAATCTTTAACACGTCATTTTCTTCTAATACAACAGGTCCTTTGGCCACGTTGCATATCGTTGGACCAGATATATCGGCATAAGCTATTTGATAATCTGTACTTGCTGATGAATCTGTAACATGAACTTTAGCAACTTTACTTCCTGATTCATTTGTAATTTGTATATTTTGAACAATGGCACGTGAATCTGATGGCACAGTATATACGGATGTGGCACTAGTATCAGCTGGATCAAAGAATGCGTTTTTATATATATTTGCCATTAATTATCTATGAGTATTAACTCAAATCCTCCTGATGCTGAAGATGTAGAACTTGAAATTGCTTGTAATTCTATATCTGTTTTTTCTGTAATTTTAGTTATAGCCTTTTTAGGAAAGTA
>Ga0222719_10000589_pt1 | contig 35900 bp, 32 predicted proteins | sample C33_34DmetaG_FD_165039 | JGI IMG/M metagenome (GOLD analysis project Ga0222719, IMG submission 165039) | Estuarine water microbial communities from San Francisco Bay, California, United States - C33_34D | ecosystem: Environmental > Aquatic > Marine > Unclassified | place: USA: California... | reverse complement strand
TATGAATATGTGCATGTCATATGAAAAACTAATAAGTACAAAAAATATAGACGCTGTTATTTATGTACCTCTTAATGGAAGAACTAAGAATGGTTTAAAGATTCAGAAATGGTGCAAAGAAAACAACAAAATTTTAATTGAAGATTCCGCTCATGCTTTAGGCTCAAAGTATAACAAGACAAAAATGTGTGGATCTCTCGGAGAGGTAAGTGTTCTTTCATTTACTCCCCATAAGATAATAACTATGGGTCAAGGTGGAATGGTTTTAACAGATAAAAAGAAAATTTATGACCACATTATTAAACTAAAAACTTTTAACAGGTCTGGCGACAAGTCTGATTGGCATCAGGGGTTTGGATTAAATTTTAAGATTACTGATTTACAATCTTCACTTGGTCTTTCGCAGTTTGATAAATTAGAAATATTCATAAAGAATAAGAAAATAATGCATAAAGAGTACAGTGAAAAAATGACGTCTAAAAGTTTAGAAATACTTAATTTTGACGAATTAGAAGTTCCATGGTTCGTTGATGCCTTTATTAGCAATAAAACTTTAAAAAATTCGATTCTCAGAAAATTGGATACAAATAATATTGGTTATAGAGATGCTTATCCACCTCTTTCAAGTCAAAAATATTTAAGAAATATTGCCAAGACTGACTTAAGCAATTCACTAAAAACAAAAGGCAAGATACTATGGCTACCATCTTCAAATGGATTAAGTAAAGCTGAGATAAGCAGAGTAGCTTCTGTACTCAATACACTCTAAATATGAAAGAATATACACTGACTGTCATTGTTCCTTTTTATAACGAAGAATTATTTATAGAACAATCTGTTACCAATTTAATAAACGAAAACTTTTGTGATCAAGTTATATTGGTTAACGATGCTTCTACCGATGCTTCTGTAAAGATAGCTAAAAAGTTAATTAATAATTACAGCAATATCAGTTTATTAAATATTGAAACAAATCTTGGTAAAGGTAATGCAATAAAAGAAGCTATTAAGAATATTAATAGCACCCATGTCGCAATTCATGATGCGGATCTTGAATATTTTCCTAGAGACTTAAAGAAAATGACTGAAATATCAAAATTAAATCCAGAAAATATAATTTTGGGTTCCAGATTCATTGGAAATATTAAAAGAAATAATATTTATTACAGAACTTACTCAGCAAATAAAATAATGTCCCTTTTTTTTAGCTTTATTTTTTGGAAAAAAGTTTCTGATATTGCTACCTGCTATAAACTTTTCCCAATAGAAGCATCAAGAGAATTGAACCTTAAAGAAAAAGGATTTGGTGTAGAAGTAGAGTTAACTGCTAAGTTGTTGAAAAAAAAGCTAAATATAATTGAATGTCCCATTAATTACACCGCAAGATCATATGAAGAGGGTAAAAAAATTAAATTAAGGGACGGTGTGAATTATATTATTAAGACTTTTTACTACAGATTTTTTGAATAATTATGATTTTTTAGTTTGTAAATAATTAAATTGATAATACAATTCTCCTCTAGGGCGCTTAGCTCAGTCTGGCAGAGCGCTTCCCTTACAAGGAAGAAGTCACAGGTTCAAATCCTGTAGCGCCCACAAGGGTTTTAGTAAATATAAATAAAAGAATAAAAAAACTTCACATTAATCATATTTTTAAATACAAATATCACTACTTACAAAAAAACTAATTCATGTTTGGCATGTTTGAATACTGGAAAAATAATACAAAAATGGTGGTAATTTATTTAAAAAAACTATAAATTAAAACACTCTTTATAGACCTTATTAATCCCATCAACATATTTTGAAAAAGTTGTGGGATTTTTAAAAAAGTAATTTTCTATATCGATAGTTTCATCATCCAAATATTTATATTCAAGTACAATTTTTTCTATTCTTTTATTTATATTTACTAAACTTCTACACCTCGTACTTTTATAAGATATGTTTTTATCAATCGTAACTCGAACTGAATCAGATAAGTTGTAATATTCTCTTTCATAGGATATATATAGAGCTGGATACAATGTCAATTTTTTGTAACCTGCACTTTTTATTTGTGTTAAATTCTGATAGGCTGTAATTTTTTTTTCCTTAAATTTACCATCTGCAGTGTTGATTTTTACTTCTGAATAGATTTTTCCATCGATAGCTTTTCTAAACCTATATTTAAATTTATCAATGTCTAAATCATCTGACATTTTGTATAAATCTAAAGACCATGAATCTAAATAAAGTGATTCTATGTACCTAGGTTGGTGTAAAATTACAAGATTTGTCTTGTTAAATTTCCTGAAACTTTCAAGCTCGCTATTTGAAATTATAAATTTATATTCTTTCCTAGTTTCTAACATTCAACACTGACCCCTCCTGAATAAAACTATGGTTAAATCCATCACAATTGAAATTGTCAATATTTAATATACTCCCGGCAAATTCTTGTTTTTTTCTATAAACAGCAGCACAATATTCAACTTCACTTGGGTTAAATATTTCGACTGTCACAATAGAGCTGTCTTTTACAGCAATTCCTATAAAAGAGTTTTTAACATTGATATCTGAAGCAACTACTGATGATTTTTCTCCAATTGAAATTCCCTTGTCTCTACAATTATTTAATATTGCAATTTCAATAATATAAGATCCACTTGAAAAATCAGCACAATCATTATCAGAATTTGTAACATTTAAATTTTTAATAATAATCTCTGAAAAATCTATATCTAACCCATCAAACATGCTGTCTTTAATATCTATACTTTCAACAACTCCAATAGAACTTATAATATTAACAGCATCTTCACACTTCATACCTTCAGAGGAAATTGAGACATTTTTAAAATCTAAATTATGAAACGTAATACAACCGGTTAATAAATTACTGTCTTGTCTAATTGCTGAAAAATTTTGGTTTGATGATGTCGCTACTACATTCCAGTTTATAAATTTTTGAACTTTATTATTTACTGACTTTATCAAAACTTTATCGTTAATTGAAGATATGTTTATATTTATTTGATTATTTTGAATTTTTACATCTGGATTTCCAATTTGTATAATCTCCACATAGTCATCAATCACTAATTTGTTCTTATTCAATTTTGGATTTACATATTTTTCAAAATCACTAGGCTGGTTTCCAAATAAATGATGGTTTTCTTTGTTTAACAACTCTGTAATGTTTTCTAAGTTGAATTCAATTTCAACTATTTCACATTCTTTAATATATTGATTGCAAGTTTGTATTTCCTCATAAATAAAATCAAGAAATATAAGCTTTACACCATAATTGATTGTTGAGTTTAAATAGTTACGGCTTATATTTTCTAAAGATTTATCTTTAACTTCAAAAATTTGATTTATATTTTTAGTTATGTCAATAATGTGTTGATTTATATCTGCGCGATTAGTTAAATAGTTATTGTTTTTAAGATTTTGTTCTAATAAATCTATATCTAATGTATTAATTATTTGAATTAACTCTGGGGCATAAAGTTTAAGGTTTTCAATATCTGAATAATCATCTCGTATATTTAACTCCGGAAATAAAAGAAAATCTGAATTGCCATCATAGTAAATTGGCATAAATGTATTGTCTATTTTATTGAAGTAAAAACTTCTATTGTGATTAGTTATTCCGTGTTTTGCACCTATAGCAAAGTTGATTAGATCATAGTTGTAGAAATATGCTTGGTTATCACCTAAATAATTATAATTTAATGATGTTTTTGGATTTGATGAAGTAAGAATTGATAAATTATATTTTTGAAGTGCTTCTGTTGCAATTTCTAAATTATTTAAACTTTTACTTGCCCAAGAAAAGTTCACCAATTTGCCAAAGAGTAAGACATATTTACTATCAAACGCAGAGCCGTTCTCGAAATCCCAAAAAAACTCTTCGTTTGTCTCTATTATGGCTGATTCTCTAAATTTTTGAAATTCAATGAGTTCTTTAACTTTTTTTTCTTGAAAAATAAAAGTGTCATTACTTCTTCCATTTAAATTTACCTCCATAAGACTAGTTCTTGGTGCAAGGTAGCCTAAGCTGTCCAAAAAAGTTGAAACAAAAACTTCATTTTGACCATTTGCATATCCACGAGTATTTTTGAGAAATAACTTAAATTTTGTAATTCCTAAAATATTTCCATTTGATAAAGAGACATCCATTGAAGCCAGAGACTTTACTTCATTTAGGTGATCTCTCCAGTCACCAGAGATTCTAATTCTTGCATTAAAAATACAGTTTGGTTCAATTTCTTTAAAATTTACAATTAGTTTTGCATTAAACCTTTTTTTATATTTATCTTGAATATTGAGTGAATCTGAGATAATTGCTTCATATAAATTCTCATACCAATCTTGCTGGTTTTCAAAGTTAATTTGAATGAATTCTATGTCGGAGAAGTTTGAGTAATCTTCATATTCATATGCGTTTAAGCAGAATGGAGTAATATCATCTTCGAACACGGAATCATATGATTGTTGTTTGTCAGTAATGTTTATTGAATTTGCATTCTCATTAAAAATGAAAATAAAAATAAAAATTATTGATAGATAAAAAATAGTATCAAATATTTTTAATTTATTTATCAATAGAGTATGAAATAACCTTTGATTCATCTAAGTTTTCTATAAAATTAAATAAATTGTTTTGATTATTGGATGAAATTCTATAAAGATATGTTTCTTGATTTTTTGAAAAATGTACTAAACCCTTTTTTAGATTACCTAAATCTAAATTACTATTTGATTCAATTGAAAGAATAAAAATATCTCCCTCTTCAAACAAGTTAAATATTTTAGATTTAGAGACAAATTTTTCATAAATACTCAATAAAAGCAGTACAAATGTCATGAAAAAAGCAAAGTTTAATGTTAAATTAGGATTTACATTTGAAACTATTCCAACCGTGAGAAGTAAAAAATAACTAACTAGCTCTATTGGATTTTTTACGGGGGTTCTAAATCTAATAATAGACAAAGCTCCAACCATTCCTAAAGACAAAGCAATGCTAGTTGAAATAACTGAGGTTATTAGAAATCCAATTGCAGGTAAAATTGCGAAATTGATTACCTGAGAATATGTTTTTAACCAGTTTTGACGATTTACAACTATTAACAATATCCTAAAGTAAGACCCAATTACAGTACAAAATAGAACTGCCTGAATTAAAGATATGTCAAATATGAAGTTAAAACCAAATAGTGTATATATCATTTAATAATCATAATTCAATAAAATTATTTAAACTTTAAATTATATTAATTTTTTTTCATATCCAAAAAAATTAAAATCTTCTTCAAAAGCTTCTAATATAATATTCGAAGTTTTTCTATTAAAGTATTCATAATATGGCTTATGTTTTGATTTGTTAACGTGAGGTAAGCTTGTTTGTATGTTTAACCTATCTTGAATGTGATTAAAATCATTCTTAATGTTTTCTAGTTTTCCAACAAAATCTACAATTAGATTATCTTGTTCATCAACAACAAAACTTTTTTGAAGTTGAAAATCTTCGTTCACTCTCCAATCAATATATTCATTAAAATTAAATTTATTAATAATTTCGTGCTGAAAGTGGTTTTTTTGTTCTTTCATAAAGAAATACATAGAAACTTGCCAATCAAAAGGATTCCTCACAAATGTAAACTTAAAGAATCGATCGTAATCATTACCTAAATATTTTTTATATTCTAGTGCATTAGTATGGGTATCGAGCATTAGATACTCAGGATAAATTTGTTTCTTGTTAAAAGGCTTAGAGTATATTTTGTTCCATAATCTATATTTAAATGGGACGCTGTCTTGAAATTTGTGGAGTGCGTGATTTATACTTTTTCCACCAGTTTTATGAATATGAATAAAAATAAAGTTTTTTTCCTTATAAATCATGATTTATATATTAACTTCCACAAAGAAAAAATCATTAATTATATTAATATATTTTGAGTGCTTATAATTATCATATGAACTACTCACCGATTGTAATTTTTGGATTTGATAGACCAAACCATTTGCAAAATATGGTAACCAGTTTGATTAACAACAGCGAAAGTAAGCATTCAGAAGTATTTTTCTTTATTGATGGGCCAACTGAAAAAACAGACTTAAAACTTCATAAGGAGGTTCTTGATTATGCAAATCAAAAATTTCCATTTAAAAGTCAAAAGATAATCACTAGAGAGAGAAATTTTACATGTAAGCAGAATATAATTTCTGGAGTATCTGAAGTATTAGATTCTCACGATTCAGTTATTGTTTTAGAAGATGATTTGATACTTGGTAACTATTTTTTAGATTATATGAACAAATCTTTAAATTTCTACAAGAAAAATAAAGAAGTTTGGCACATTAATGGATATGCTCATCCACAATTATTTAGGAATAAAAAAAAGGCATCATTAAGTGTCTTATGTCAACCTTGGGGATGGGGGACTTGGGATGATAGATGGGAAAATTTTATTGAAAATAAATACTACGAGAAAAATATTATTTCAACACTTAATGATTCCGAAAGGAAGAAATATAACTTTTATAATCTAGCCTCTTATTGGGAAGCGGCCTTAAAATTAGATCAGGTAAATAAAAATAGTATCTGGGACGCCTATTGGTATCAAACAGTATTTCTAAACAAAGGATTAACGGTATTTCCTCAATTATCACATGTTCAGAACTCAGGATTTGATGGTTCAGGTTTGCACTGCGGGGTTAATAATGATTTTGACACGAAGTTAAATAATTTAAAAACTGAATCACTTCCCAAAAAAATTAGTGAAAGTAAATTGTATCGATTTAATACATACTTATTTTATAAAAAATACTTTCTCAGAAGGTATTTTAATTTTCACAAGAAAAAGTTTGAGTCATTTAATTCTTTTAAAAAATGGATAAAAAAGAAAATAAAATTATAGGTCTGTACTGTATTCTAATAATTCGAAATCTTTTTTAAATGTATTTACAAGTAACTTTTGTGACTCTGAATCATAATATTCTCGATAATCCTGACGATTAGAGGAGCCTAAATGTTCTAATTTTTTCATTTTTAAACCATTCATATCACTGACTTTTTTTAAATCTTCCTCCAATGATTCGAACTTACCTATAAAATCTACCAAATTTTCACTTTTGTCATCAAGAATAAAAAATGTTTGGTGTTCAGGCTCTTCACTACATCTCCACTTGATATATTCTTTAAAATTCATTGACAGCATAAGTGCATGCTGAGGATGGGACTTTTTTTCTCTCATAAATTGATATAAGGATACTTGCCAATCAAAAGGATTTCGTACAAATGTAAAAGTAAAGTAGTCATTGAATTCATGGCCTAAGTAATCTCTATAATCAGATGCTCTTATATGTGAATGCAACAATTCGCCATTTCTTTCTATTTCAATTGATTGATGTGGCAAATATTTTTTTTTGTACCCAAGATAGCCAAACGTATTGTTATAAATTTTGTTAGATAAAAGATTTTTATCTTGATTTTCTAAAAGAGAGTTCTTAATTGATTTGCCTGCAATTTTATAGATGTGCAAAAATATTACTTTTTTTTCTTTATATATCATAAATAAATACTACTGTATTTCTTTAATTACTTTCTTCACGTGATATTATCAAAAAATGAATAATAATGGTTTGAATAATCTAGAAAATGAAAGTATTTCAATTATTAGAGATACATATTCTTCATCAGAAAACCCTGTATTACTTTATTCGGTCGGAAAAGACTCTTCTGTTTTAACTCATTTGTTTAAGAAAGCATTTTATCCATTAAAAGTACCCGTAAAATTATTACATGTTGACACTACATGGAAATTTAAAGAAATGATTAAGTTTAGAGACGACTATGCACTAAAAAATAATCTTGATTTGATAGTTTATAAAAATGAAGATGCAATAAAAAAAGATATAAGCCCTTTTAATAGTAAAAATTATACAGACATTATGAAAACGGAAACGCTTAAAAAGGCCCTAGATGAATATGGATTTGATATGATATACGGTGGTGCTAGAAGAGATGAAGAAGCTAGTAGATCAAAAGAAAGGGTTCTTTCCGTTAGAGATAAATATCACTCCTGGGATCCTAGAAATCAAAGAATTGAACCTTGGTTAATTTTTAATACTGAAAAAATAATTGACCAAACTTTCAGAGTATTTCCTATTTCTAATTGGACAGAATTAAATGTTTGGGAGTATATAAAACAAGAATCTATAGAGATTGTTCCTTTGTATTTTGCAAAAAATAGAGAGGTAATTGTGAGAGATGATGAAATTTACCTATATGATGATAAAAGATTCCACCTTAAAAATACAGATGAAATAAAAAAGCTAAAAGTTAGATTTAGAACTCTGGGTTGCTATCCGTTAACTGCTGGCATAGAAAGTGATTCGGACAACCTAGATAAAATCATACAAGAACTGAATGAAACTTCTTACTCTGAAAGGTCTGGAAGAGCAATAGATAAAGATCGTATTGGGAGTATGGAAATTAAGAAAAAAGAAGGTTATTTCTAATGTTAAAGATTATGACTTGTGGGAGTGTAGATGATGGAAAGTCTACTCTGCTTGGCAGAATACTTTATGAGACAAATAATGTGTATGTTGACAATAAAGAGACTTTAGACTCAATGACTAAAATGTTTGGCACTCAAGAGAATGATTTAGAGTACGCCTTTTTATTGGATGGCCTAATTGACGAAAGAGAGCAAGGCATCACTATAGATATTGCATTTAAATATTTTAAAATTGAAGAAAATGATGCAATGTTTATTGATTCACCTGGACACATAGAATTCACAAGAAATATGGCAAATGCCGCAACATTTGCTAATGTCGCTTTGTTAATGATTGATGTAAAAAATGGATTGACCTTTCAAACTGAAAAACATTTAGAAATTGTTCATTCCTTTAATAACATTAAAAAAATAATAGTATGTATTAATAAAATTGACGCAATTAATTACAAACATGAACAAATAGAGTCTGTAATTAAAGATTTAAATAATCTATGTCAAGAAAATAAATATAAAATTGATCATATTATTCCAATTTCAGGTCTGAAGGGCGATAATATTTTTTCTATTTCAGATAATTATAGTGAATATAAAGGATCTTCTCTTTATAGTATTTTAAAATCATACACCCAAGTTGGCGAGAGCTTACCTCTTTTAGACTCGACATTTTTACCGGTTTACTTTTCGACCAAAAGACAGTCAGACTCAAGATATTTTGCAACAAAAACTATTAATGGGGATCTTGACAAGCAAAGTGTGATCAAGAACATGACAACTAATGAAGAATCAAAAATTAAGAATATTTATAATAACTTAAGTAAAGTAGATTCAGTTACAGTTAACCAAAATATAATGATCGAGCTGGAGCACGAAATAAGCGTTTCAAAAGGAGATGTCTTCTCAACTCTAGAAGTAGAGCACACCAAATTAACTAATGCAATCAATGTAGAAGCTATTTGGATTAATAAAAATCCTTTTTTAAATAAAAAAAGATATCTTTTTAAATTTCCAACCCAAAAAAGTTATGGTTTTTTTTCTAAGACTACTGAACCAGATATCAAAATAAATGATTTCTTTAATGGAACACTTGAACTTGAGAAAAAACTAGTTTTGTCTGATAAAAAATCGGTGGATCATTTTTCCAGATTTACAATCATAGATCCTGACTCTAAGGAAACTGTAGGCTTTGGATACATAAATTATCTTCTAGATAGAGGGTCTCAAGTTTTTCTTGAACACTTTTCTGCGAATCAAAATTCTAAAAATGTTAAGTGTATGTGGTTTACAGGTTTACCCTCATCAGGAAAAACCACGCTAGCAAGAGAGCTTTCAAAAAAACTTAACAGCTTAGGGATAAATTCTTTTGTTTTAGATGGTGATAATTTAAGAAGTACTATAAATAAAGATCTTGGATTTAGTCAGGAAGACAGGATTGAAAACAATAGAAGAACTGCCCATATTGCAAAAATACTTCATCAATCAGGTGTTGTTCCAATAGTTGCAACTATTTCACCAAATGAATCATCTAGAAGTTTTGCAAAAAGCTTATTTAATGAAGAAGATTTTGTACAAATTTATTTAGATACTCCTCTCGAAATATGTATAGATAGAGATGTTAAAAATTTATATAATAATAATTCAAAAAAAATAAAAAATATTACTGGTGTTCATTCCAATTATGATATTCCTAAAAACCCAGATATAAAAATTGATACATCCGAGTTTGATGTTGAAAACTCAATATCTCAAATAGTAGAATTTATGGGAATAAAATAAACTTATAAGTTGTAAAAATTTTTTTTACTTATCTTATTTGCTATTTTTTGTGAACTTATCACACTTATCAGAAATAATATAAATAAAAACATAAGAAGAGTGAACCAATTGTATTGTGACCCTATTGAATTAAAATATCTAAAGTAAATTATTTTGTACAAACTATAAATTAAGAGCGGAATTATCAAAATTGACAATACATCTAACAAAGCGGACAAGTGTAAAGATGAAACTTTCACCTTTTTTCCAATATTCCTGAAATAATTGGTAATTGTATATCTTAAAAGTTTTATAAATAAGGTAAGAGCTTTTAATGAACTATTTTCTTCTCCATAGGATACTTTGTTTTTTGTTTGTGCAAATTTTAAACTACTAATTATAGAGTGATTGCTAAAGAGACTACAGAGATAGAAAGGGTAGCCATATCTAAAAAAAAGTTTTGGGATTTGAATTTTTTTTGCGGCATTTTTTGAAAATAGAAATAAACCATTAAGAGGATCATTTATACTCCAATTTCCTGTAGAAAATTTAATTAAAAATGAAGCAAACGCATTTCCATAATATCTAATACTAGGGATTTCTCCCTCTATTCCTCCATCCCAAAATCTATCACATTTTACAAAATCATAATTTTCATCAGATTTTGCAATATTTAACAATTTACTTACATCATTAAAGTCAAATTGATCATCACCATCAATTTTTATTAGATACTCTGATTCCGTTTGCAAAAACTTATTTATCCCAGCTTGTAAAGATTTTCCAGCACCAAGATTTTTTCTATTTTTAATTACATGAACTTTTTCATATCCTAAGTTTTCCACAGTTTGAAGTGAATTGTCATTACTAAAATCATCTACGACAATAACCTGTTCGAAAAGTTGAATATATTTTTTAATAACTTTCTCTATGAATTTCTCTTCATTATGTACTAAGACCAGTAAAGTTGACACTATATAAGTATAATAAAAAATTAAAAAACTAAGGTAGCTAAATGGTTGAAAAAATAAACTATTACAAAAATGCTCTTTTAAACAAACTGCGGCTTTTAGTTCAAAATATTTTTTTGAAATTTTACCTACCTAGAAATACAGAACTAAAAAAAATTATAATTGAAAATAGAAATTTTCTAAAAACACAGCAACCAATATTTAGCAGAAATGAATTTGATGAAAATCAATATGGTATGTCATATCAAAATTTTAAAAATATAAATAAAGATATAAACTCTTTTACTACTTATTCAGATTTATTAAATTTTATTATTAAACATTTATATAGAAAAAAAGTAAATTATTTAGAAATTGGCTCTTCTGTAATGAAGAACTTTGTTCAAATTTTAAATTATGCAGAAAAATCAACACTTTATTGTTTTGATATAAATGAGATTCCACAAAAATATCAAAAACTTTTTGTAAATAAAAATATAATAGAATCAAAAAAATTATCCTCAAGTGAAGTCAAATCTAATAATATATATTATTTTAAAGGAAATGTCTTATCTGAATCAGATGCTCTAGAATTTAAAGAAAACCTCAACATAAAATTTGATTTGATTTTTTCAGACGCTCTCCATCAATCGGATGCAGTTCTTAGCGAATTTGCAAATATAATTAAGCCAAATTTATCTACTGAATTTACTATATATTACGATGACTTGGACTTCCCAGGTCTAGAAAATACTTTTTTTAATATCTTTAATGATTTAAAAAGTTTACAAAACGTTTACGCAACAACATTTTATATTTATGGCTGGATGGGTCAGTATGAAAAAGTGCATAAAAATGGAATTATTAGTACACATAATCTTGAAGAGTTTTTTACAAATAGTAAAATTAAGTTACCTCTTCAGAAGTTTTACTAAAAAAATTAAGCAAAGTAGTTATTAAATAAATTCCGAAAAGCACAATTGATAAAATAAACATAATCTCTATGTTTATGATATTTGGATTATTCCAATGTGAAGATGAGGCAAAAAAGATAATGTTCGAAGTTAATAAAAACACTTTTTCTGTCTTCTTCTTCGTTTTAAAAAACCCAATACTCAACAGGAGTACCAATAAATAATTCAAAGAATATAAGTTAAATCTTAAGGGTGGATACCAACCAATTAATGACCAGAACAGATAGTAATAAATACTAGACTTAAAAATAATTAACTCTAAGTTAGAGTTCAGCTTTTTTGTTAAAAACAATGTAACAACAGATAGGAAGGGGATTAATAAGTACAACAGCGCGTTACTAGTGTCTTGAAAATAGCATTCAAAATTTTTAGGCATTGTGACGCAATGCCAGTCACTTTCGTATCTTACTCTGCCTCTAACGAAATCAAAAATCCAAATAAATTGCCCCCACTTTTTGGTCAATCCATCATAAAGTTCATAACCAAGAAATAAGATAAAATATCTATAAGCAATATAAGGTAAAAGCACATAAACTGAACCTTTAATTCCAAATATAATATTTTTCTTATTAATTTTTAATTTGGTTAAATAAAAAAAATAGACAACAAAAACAAGCAAAAATGGCCTGTGAGCTAAAAATAGAAAGCCTAATAATATACTTAATTTTGAAAAGTTGATTGATTCAAAATTTTTTAATACATAAACCATAATAGCTATGTTTAAATAAGTAAGAGTTTGATGAGAGGGGTCAAAAAGTGCATACTTAATTAAAGGGCTAAATAAGATTAGTGAATGAAATAGTAATTTTTCAGTTAGTTTTAAATCTGATAACTTTGGAAATGTAATTAAAATTAACGAAGTTGCAAAAGTAAGAATAGAAATATGACCAATCAAATTTGATATTTGTAATGAGAATATTTCATTACTTCCAACAAATAATCCTACTAATAAATTAATAAAATAAATGAAAATTACAAATATTGGTCTTGTTTGATAAGGGTGTTCTGTAGAGATAAGGTTTGCAGGATTAGAAAATACAGAATAATATCTTTCCTGATCACAGCTTTCTGGATAAACATATTGATAATCATAGTTAAAAATATCCAGTTCAAAATTAGAAATATCTTGGCAATAACTGCTGCCGTTTTCATTATAAAAAACTGAATTATCTGGTAAAAAAATGTAATTTAATAAGTATAAAATAGAGCAGACGAATATTGAAACACAGAATAACTGAAGAAATAGTTTTGAAAAAGATATATTTTTAATCATAGTTTTACAATATTATATTTTATAAAATTAAATTTGATCGTTTTCATATATTAACCCAATCGATATCTTGCATAATTTTTATTTTTAAAAATTAATAGTAACCAATGATTATAGTAATAGTTGATGTTAAATTTTGTATATGCGGTTGATAAAAACTACAATATTCAAGTTTTTACATCTATAAATTCTCTTCTAAAAAATATGGATGAAAAAATCAATGTATATGTTATGCATGAAGAACCTGAAACATTCAGTGAATATGCTGAAAATTTGTCTGAAAGTTCTATGCTTGAAAATTTAAAAATATTAGAAATTAATATAGATGATAAATTACCAAATTTAAACAATTCACATGTTTCAAAAGCTACTTATTTCAGAATTTTTTTTGATAATTACTTACCAAGAGATGTTGAAAAAACTGTCTATATTGATGCAGACATAATATGTACAGGTAACCCAATAAAATATCTAGATGAAGTTTTTAAGAAATTAAAAAAGTCAGAATATTTATTAGCAGCAAGAACAGATCTTCTTAAAAATGACAATGAGATACCTAGTGAAATTTTTAACAGATTAGGATTGTCAAGTTCTAGATACTTTAATGCAGGTTTGCTAGTTTATAGTCATAAGGAATGGGTGGAAAAAAATATTTATTTAAATCTTCGTTCAGAACTAAATAAAATTTACACAAAAATTAAATACTGGGACCAAGATGTTTTAAATTCATATTTTGATGGGAATTATATAGAAATATCATCACTAATAAACTTTCCAATCAATCCAAAATCAATGCATTTCCTTGGAAAAAGTTTTTTGCAATCTATTTCTTTAGTTCACTTTCAAGGGAATGCTAAACCATGGAGCATTCAGGGAGTTTTTAATACTAATTCAATAATTTATCAAAATGCGGTCCTAGATACAATTATCGGAAGCTATCATATTGTCCCGAGAAACTTTTTTAAAGATTTATTAATCATATTTGTAAATATATTTAGGGGAAAGTCTAAAAATATTGATACAATTATTCTTATCAAAAGTTATTTTAAATTTTTTAATTTTTCCAAATGAAGGTATTAGTTCTGGGTTCAAACGGTTTAGTTGGTAGTTCTATTGTTAAGATATTCAACAACGAGCCAGCTATAAAACAAGTTATTGGTTCAAACCGAAATGATACCGACTTATTTAATTTCAAGGAAACTCAAGATTTAATTGAATCTACAAAGCCGAATATTATTATAAATGCTGCTGCAAAAGTTGGTGGTATCAAAGCAAATAACGAGATGCGAGTTGATTTTATTTTAGAGAATTTAAAGATAAACATTAATTTCTTAGAGGCATGTATACCCTATCCTGAAATCAAAATTATAAATTTAGGTAGTAGTTGCATTTATCCCCTTGCTACACCAAACCCTATAAAAGAAGAAAGTTTTATGACCGGTAAGTTAGAAGTTACTAATTCTCCGTATGCAATGGCTAAACTAACTGCTGTAGAAATGGGTAGGTCTTTAAATACTCAATATGGACATAAGGTACTAAATCTAATGCCTACAAATCTTTTTGGGCCAAATGATCGATTTACAGAAAATGAAAGTCATGTAATTCCTGGATTAATTTTAAAAATGCATAATGCTAAATTGTCAAAACAAGAGTATTTTGAAGTATGGGGCACTGGAAAACCATTAAGAGAGTTTATGTTTGTTGATGATTTATCAAAAGCTATCCTTTTCCTTATTAAGAATGAATACTCAGAAAAAGATTTATTAAATATCGGAACTGGTGATGAAGTTTCTATTTATGAACTTGCTGAAAAGATAAAAAACATAGTTGAATACAGGGGGGAGTTAAAATTTGATCATACTAAACCCGATGGCATTCCTAGAAAGCTTTTGGATTCATCAATAATAAGTAACCTTGGGTGGAGGCCTGAAACTAGTTTAAATGATGGATTAAAAATAACTTACGATTGGTTTACAAAAAATAATTAATATCTTTATTCTGAATGTTCCCATGTAGGTCTTAATAAACCATTTTCAATTAAAACTTTTTCTTTTTCTGCTAAATTAATATCATACTCTAGCATCATGTCAATAAGTTGATTTATGTCGACTTCAGGTTTCCATCCAAGCTTGTTTTGAGCCTTTGATGAATCTCCTAGTAAATAATTTACTTCTAGAGGTCTATAATATTTTTCTGAAAATAACGTATAATCTTCATAATCTAGTTCTAGTTTTGAAAAAGCTTTTTCAAGAAATTCTTTAACTGAATAAGATTTTCCAGTTGCCAATACCCAGTCTTCTGGTTTTTCATACTGCATCATCATCCACATACCTCTTGTGTAGTCACCAGCAAAACCCCAATCACGTTTTGCTTCGATGTTACCTAAAGTAAGTTTTTTTTGAATTCCGTGAGATATTCTTCCTAATGCTCTGGTTATTTTTCTAGTTACAAAAGTCTCTCCTCTGTGGGGTGATTCATGATTGAATAAAATTCCATTTACGCAAAATAAATCATAAGACTCTCGATAAATTTTAGTCAAATTGTGTGAAAAGACTTTTGATGCCGCATAGGGACTTTTTGGGTCCAGGATTGAGTTTTCATTTAATGTTTCTTGCGACTCACCTCCAAACATTTCTGAAGAAGATGCTTGATAAAATTTTATTTCTGTATCGGAATGTTTTATTGCATCAAGTAAAGAGAGTGTCCCGACATTTCCAGCTTGCGTCGTATACATGGGATTTTGAAAAGAAACAGCGACGTGTGATTGGGCACCAAGATTATATACTTCATCTGGCTTTGTTGACTGTATAAGAGAAGAAATAGAAGATGAATCGAGTAAATCAGAGTAATGGAGAATTAGCTGTCCACTGTTTTCATATTTAGCAATTAAGTCATCTATCCTATAAGTATTAATTAAAGACGCTCTTCTAACTGTTCCATGGACGACATATCCCTTCTCAAGAAGAAATCTACTCAAGTAATAGCCATCTTGCCCCGTAATACCTGTGATTAATGCTGTTTTCATATTTGTTATTATATCGTCATTTTTGTTTAGAAACTGAAATAATGTGACCAAGAGTAAAGAAAAACACAAAGGGAAACTGTACGCCATCGAGTCCGACATCGAAAAAAGAATTTACATATGCTGGAATAACTAAAGGAAGAGTGTTTGGATTAAAATATTTAGATTTTTTTAGAAATAGACTTTTAAAAAATAAACTATAAATTAATAAGTGCAGAATGCCACCCCTTGAAAGGACAGTAATAAAAATATTATGCACATTTTCATTTAATCCATCATTACCTAATCTTCCAGGAGCAGTAGGGTCTAACATAACAGGAATCGTATCAAGGTAACCATAACCGCTTAACAATTTAGATTCTTTTTTAAGGTCATAATATACGTCTTGCCAAATATCCAATCTCCAATTAGTTGTAGGATCAGTTGAAATTAGTCTTTTATTCTCTACATAAAATGAAAAAAATGTTTGTAAAGTTCCTTTTTTAGCGATAATTTCTGTTATTGAACCTGTAACTTCTTGATAGGAGACCAAAACCTCTTCATCTGTTTCAATTAAATTATAATTATTGGCAACCCTCAGAGAGGAAAAAGAAAATACTATCGAGAAAATAAGGAAACTACTAATGAATATTTTTTTGTAGGAAATAAAATACTTGAAATTGATTAGTACCTCAATTACCAAGTAAAGAACCAGGGCTAACGCTGCACCTCTACTCTTGTACGACAACAAAGGAAGTAGCAACCCTGCTGTAAATGAATATAAATATACATATGATTTTTGAGTAATAATATTTTTTAAAATCAAATTTACAGAAATAAGAACAATGAAAATATCTGATCCTTTTGGATATTCAAATTTATCACTAAAATTTTGAAAATATTCAAATACTATATTTGGATAATAGCCGGTAGAAAAAAAATAATGCAGAACAGGAAGGAGGATTAAAGGATATAAAAAATATGATCTTGGCTGATTATTCGTAAAATATATTCCAATATAAATGAAGCCTATAGACCAAATGTAAGAACTGGATTTGTAAACATATGGATTTAAGAAGCTTTTATCAGAAAATAGGAGGACTAAAACAATAAAAGATAGGATTAGATAAAAGTGCAGTTTTGCAAATTCATGTTTATTATAATATACTAACGCTCCAGCACAGGATAAAATTAAACAACCTAAAATTAACCACTCTCCTAATCTAAAATTCAAAAACGATAAGCCCATAAAAGATCTTGTAAAAAGAGCTACCAAAGAAAAACTTAAAAGCAGAATAATTCCAATAAAGTCACTTTTGATATGTTGTATTTTAAACATTTAAGCTTTATTTTATGCCTTTGTATATATTTCGAATGAATAAATATTTATTTCTTTGAAATCTCTCTACAAAACTGGTTTCTTTTTTATGGTCAGAAACTGTTAAATTTTGCCTCACTAATTTATTAAATGTTGATAAATATTCTTCAGACATTTTGTCAGCACTTTGAGGATAATTTTTTAATTTATTAAAATAAAAATCATAATTATCCCTCAACTCGTAAAGTTTCTCTATGAAATTCGAATTATCAAACTTGATTCCAAAACCATCACAGTACTCTGGAATACCACCACTATTTATATAAAGCAATGGCAAACCACATTGTGCAGCTTCAATATGATGGTTTCCAGAAGGTTCATTCAAAGATGCAGTTAAATAGATATGACTTTTTTTAATCTCATTTGAAATACGTTCTCCAGAAAGTGGAGCTATGACTTTAGTATTTTTTAATTTTATTTCTTTTGGAATGTTGCCAATATATGTAAATTCAAACTTCTCATTAATACTTTTATCTTCGAGTAATTTATCTAATACAGTATATTCTCTAAAGCCCTTATTCCAATTAGCACCCCAATGATGAGTAACGATTTTTAACTTTTCTTTTTTATTCCAGGGTTTATAGCCTTTTGAATTAAAGATTTCCTTATTAGCTCCAGCTAATATAACTTTAGAATCCACATCTGATATTCCATGTTTTAAAAATAAGTTTCTTAACCAAGTGCTTACAAAAATTGTATAATTTGACACTTTGTTTGCCTCAACAAGATATTGATTTACATAGTCTGTATTTTTTCTTTCATCACACTCATTGATTCTATGTACCACAACAACGTTTGGATTTATATACCTCCTGTATCTTTCGACATCTATATGTGTAAATGCTGATGATTCCGAAGTTTTTCTTGGCTCTGTTAATAATATTACATCTATATCATCATCTAGTAGATTCATAACTACTTGATGTTTTTCTTTTAATAAATAGTTTCTTAAATTAATTGCAAATAAATTACCACCTCCCCAAGGTCCATTTTTAATATTTGTACCAATACTAATCTTCAAATCAATTTGCTCCTATCTCTTTAAACATACTTTTAAAATTTTGGAAGCCCATTGGAATAATATAATTTTTAACGTTTTTTAATGAAATTTCTGTATTTGGTACAGCTTCAGCAAAATAAGGGAACTTATAAATCGCATCTTTATGTAAAATTTCTTGTGCTAATCCAACATTTGTTGATATTAAAGGAGTTTCTGTTAGTGATGTTTCCATAATTGATACTGGTCCACCTTCTACTCTTGATGCAACAATATAAAAATCAAGTGCATTATAAAGCATATTTAATTTTGAAAAGTTTACTTTAGGAAAGTAGTAAAAGTGTATGTTTCTTTTTTTTAACTCTTTAATAATATATCCTCGTCTGTAACCAGTTAAGACTACAGAAAAGTTTGGCTTAGTTTTATTAATTTGATTATAAATTTCAACTAATCTATCTGGACCTTTTGATAATTTTGGTGATGACTCATCATACCCCTCAGTGTCTCTTTGAAAAGAACCAACTAAATAGCGACTTGTATCTAAATTAAGGTTTTTTCTAACTTTATTTTTATCTTGTAATTTATAAAATATATTCTGGTTAGCCCAAAAAGGAATACTGTATATCTTCTTGTCTGTGAGTTTTAATAAATCTAATTTAGTTTTTTCAGAGACTGTATGATATGCGTTTATATTTTTATCCTGTAAGTAAAAATCTTTTTCATTTTCTGTGTCAAATTTTTCAAAGTCAATATGGTGGATTGTGCAAATAGCCTTTTTTTCTTCAAGCATTTTATTACTTATATTTTTCATCCATGGAGCTATAACCCAAATAATGTCTGATTTTTTAATTGATTTTGTTGAAATTTCAGGATTGTATTTATGCCACTCTTTATAAAACCTATCGACAACCCAGTTTTCATTAATTTTATTTAAATAAATTTTCATAAATTTTATACTCATTTTTTACTAAATCTGCAAATTTCTTTTGTTCAAAATGCTTTTGGGATGAAATATTCCCCTTTGTATTCAGAATGTATAAGGGTTCATTTAAATATTTTATTTTGAGATTATGCTTATAACAATCTGAAAAAAATTTATAGTCTTGGCTATAATAAAACTTTTCATCATACCCATTTATTTTTTCAAAAACTTTTCTTTTAGCAACTAAAGTTCCATGTATATATGGATTTTTAAATTTAAATAATATTTTTTTTGGAACCCAATAACTTATATTTGGAATAAGCTTTTTTGAATTTTTGTTAATAGCTCTTGATACACATATATCATAATTTTGACTTTTTAAAATTTCTAGCTGTCTAGATAATCTATTAGTTAAACTAATATCATCTGCATCCTGTCGTGCTATAAATGCTGCAGTAGATTTTTTAAACAGAAGATTTAAAGATTTAGTTAATCCTAAATTATTGCTGTTGTTAAAAAGCTGAATTCGTTGATCTAATTTTAAGTAATTATTTATAATTTCATACGTATCATCAGTTGAGCCATCATTCATGATTAGAAATTCAAAATTACTAAAGTCTTGATTCAAAATACTGTTGATAGAGTCTTTAAGTACATCAGAAGAATTATGAGCACTCATTAATATGGAAATTTCAGGTTTATTACTCATAATATCTTTTTAAAAGTTTCTAATAATTGATTTTTATCTAGTTTTTGAGTTAAAAAACTATGGCTAAGCTCCTCATAGCTTTTAACTAGTTCCGGGTTTTTAATAACCATATCAATTTTTTCCATAAGTAATCCTTTTGAGTGACTGTTAAAAATAAATGGGTAATTTTCAGGAAAAAATTCTTTTATTCCTCCATTATCAGGAAATATTGATATTACTTTTTGCAAAATTGCTTCACAAAGAAGATTGGGCTGACCCTCATACAACCTTGTTGGATTAATAACTGCTGTAGAATTATTAATTATTTTAATCGTCTCTTCATTTGAGAGTGTACCAAGATATTCTATATTATCTTTAGGATTCAATTTTTCTAATAAATTTTTTACTAAGGGGCCGTCACCAATAATTTTTAATTTGTAATCATTGGTGTTTATGTTTTTCCACTCTGAAATTAGATAATCTATGCCTTTTTCAGTTGAAATTCTTCCAGCGTAGACGAAATATTTTTCTTTAATCATTGACCTGTAGCTTTTTTGCTTTAAATAGTTAGGTGCAACAAATACTTTTTGTGATTCAAAACCTAGTTCCTGTAAGTATTTTTTATGAAACTCCGTCAAAACTAAAATAATATCAACGTTTTTTTTGATAACTTCAAAATATTTCTTACTGTAATTAGTTAGGCCAATAGATTTCATAAGGGAATTTTCATAACATTTATTTATTATTCCTGGCTTCCTATTACCAATGCTACAATCATGACAAACAGTATTGTTTCGAAAGTGTAATGCATTTATGCAGTCATATCTAAAATTATGAAGTTTCAATATTACTTTTAAGTTTTCTTTCTTACCTATTTCAAATACACCAAGTGATGATTTAAACCATGTATTATGAACATAAAGAACTGTTGGTTGAAAATCTTTAATTTTATTTCTTAAAATTAAGTTACTTGATGTATTGCTGTTAGTAAAAAAAGTTATCTTATCGGAAGTGGTTAGTTTGTCATCATTAGAGAATAAAATTGTTTGAGTTTCAAATTCTTGTTGTAAATACTCGGCTTCATTTCTAAAAGCAATATCTTCACCACCAGTTGATTTATAAGTAGTGTGAAGCATTAATAGTTTGATTTGTTTTTCTGTCATATTTAATTCTTGTAATTAATATTAACTCAATGAATGTAATTGTTTTTTTTACTTATGATATTTCTTTGAGAGATTGGAAAGAATCTGGATTATTAGAACGAGAATTTCTATACTACGAAAGACTTTCAAAAAAAGGGATTCAATTTACTTTTTTGACTTTTGGAGACGATACTGATTTAGGTATTATCGAAAATAATAATATTGAAATATTACCGATTTACACCTTAATCAAAAAATCTGAAAAGAAATTAATTAGATATTTAAAAAGCTTCTTAATACCATTTTATATTAGGAAACATGCCAGAAAAGCAAGCATACTAAAAACCAATCAATTAATGGGGTCTTGGGTTGCAATAATGACAAAAATATTTTTTAGAAAAAAACTCATAGTTAGAACTGGATACGATCTTCTTACATTTAATATCAAAGAGAAAAAATCTATTTTTATTATTTTTTTTACTTATTTACTTACGACGTTTTCAATTATATTTTCAAATTTTTATTTTGTTACAAGTTCTTCTGATAGAAATTTTTTAAACAAAATTACTCTAAATATTTATAAAAATAAAATATTTCTTATTAGAAATTGGGTTGAATATCAAAATGAAATTGAATTGAGCAATAGAAAAAATGTGGTACTAACTGTCGGTCGCATAGAACAGCAAAAAAATCTTAAACTTTTGATTGACTCTTCTAAAGAATTTAATTTTAAATTAGATATAATCGGGGATGGTTCTCTTAAACCTTCTTTAGTTGAGTATGCTAAAGAGAATCATAATATCAACTTTCTAGGAGTCTTCAGCAATAAGCAATTAATTGAAAAATATAAGCATTATAAAATATATGCTACTACTTCACTCTTTGAAGGAAATCCCAAATCTTTATTAGAGGCGATGTCTTCAGGATGTGTAGTTGTAGGGCCTAACAACAGTAACGTAAATGAAATTATTAAACATGGCTGGAATGGTATTTTACACCAATACGACAAAAGAGAGATAGGCAATGCTGTTACAGATATTTTAGTTAACTATTCGAACTTTTCAGACATTGTTCTTAATAGTCGCGAAACGATAAAAAGAGAATTTAATATATCTAAAATCGTAGAAGAAGAATTTGATATATACTGCAAGCTAATTGATTAGTAACTCTCTATTATCATCAATATTTCTAATTTCTATCGTATAATCAAAAATACCTATTTCACTTAGGTCGTGTGTAGAATTTAAAATTGTAATATCTAAATTTTTTAAGTTATTATAAATTATCTGTTTTGTTTCTTTATCTAGGTTCGCAGTAGATTCATCTAAAATTAGCAAATCTACATTGCCTAAAATTGCTCTTACAAAAGAAATTTTTTGCATTTGCCCACTACTTAGTGATTTATTAGAGATGACCTCGTTTAAATTAAGTGCTCTGCTGTCAGTAAACACTTTAAAATTTTCTAACTGATTAAGCATTTCAGAATCTGAAATATTTTCTTCTTCATTCCCATACATAATATTTTCCCTGATAGATTTTTTAAAAATCATTGGTGTTGAACTAACATAACCAATTTTTTTACTTGCGCAGGAAACTTTGCCTTCCTGGGCGTACAAAACACCAGATGCTAGACCAAGCAATGTGCTTTTACCAGAACCATTTGAACCGACAATAACATAATGTTTGTTTCTTTTAATATTGAGATCAAGATTTTTAAACAAGTAATTATCAGAACCAAAATATTTGAAAGAAACATTCTTAATTTCTATTATGTTCTCATCACTTGATTCTCTAATTTCAAAGTTTTCAGAATATTGAATTTTTCCGTCTTCAACAAAATCTAAATATTTTTCATTGTATACGTGAAAAGCAGAAACTAAATGTAAATTTGAATTTAAAGTAGAAATAGACTGAAACAATCTAATCAAAACCCCAATCAATTCAAGCTTTAAAAGGAAGAAGTTTTCAGTACTTACTAAAAAAAGAGATATTGCAAAAATTGTTATAAAATTTGGCAGAAGGATATTTAACGTACCAGCTTTTATGTCGTTCAGTTTTGAATCATAGTATTCAATTAGAAAAAATGAAAAATTTTGAATCTCTTTGAGTGACTTTTTTAGAATTTTTATTAAAAATAGATTTTCAATAACAGATTCAATTTCACCACTAACTTTGTCTCCAAAATGATAGGAAACATGTGCATATTTTCTTGCAAGTTTAGTTAGATACAAAGTTGGAAAAATTAGTACCAACACTCCAAAAAAATAATAATTAATAATTTCTCTGTTAGTAAAGAGTAGGTATGATGTAAATATTATTACTTGTAAACCTGAACTGAGCAAATTTGCTAAGGTTTTAAAAAATGCAGCTACTTGGACTGAAATCGTATTTACAAAGTAATAAGTGTCCGAAATAGAATAATTACCTTTATTAAAAATTTGTCTTATCATGTATTTTCTGAGATTTTTTTCAATTTCAAATTGAAGACCAAAGATATTTACTTTATCAATGTAAATACATAAAAATCTTAAAAAAACAAAAATTGGAAACAATAAATTATTTTCAAATATTCCAATGGCCTTTAAAAATTCTGGAACCACTAACTCCGTAAAAAAAGACGATACAAATAAAATTATTATGATATCTGAAAAGACTATAAAGTTTGTCAATATGATGGAAATAAAAATTTTTAACTTTTTCTTACTTGTAGAGGTTGCTCTGGATACAAGTCCTAGATTGATAAAAAACAGCTTTATTTTTTTCATATATTTTTATTTTAAGTACTAAATACTTTACTGCGCCTAAAAATTTAAAACTTTTGGTATTTGTTTACTTAGATTCAATTAAGATGGGATTGGCTAAAATGAATTTAATCTTAAAATTTAAAACAATTTTCTTATCTTGGTTGGTCTTCGGTTTTAGAAAAAAAAATCATGAATGGTGGCTTTATAGTGATTATTAATTTTATAAGTACAGATTTAAATGGCAATACTGTTACAACAAAATTTTTCCATTATTTTGAATTAGCAAAAAATATTGTAACAAATTCTACTTATTCTAACGGTCAGGTTTTTAGGTGTCTAAAAATAGTACAAATAAAAGGTTGACTAGTGAAAATAAAATATTTACATACTGGTTTTAAAATTTTAATCACTATAGGTATTTTTTGGTACCTTTTTAAGGAATATACAATTATATTAAATTTTGAGTTTCAAAAATTCGAGTATCTTTTTTATACAATTGGAATAAAATCTTTAAACATTTTTTTAATTGCTTTTATAAATTTATTTGCATTTTTAAAACTAAACACAAATATTTCATACTCTGAAACTTTAAAGATCCACGCTATGAGTCTCCTAGGAAATTTTTTTAGCTTTGCGAAATCAGGTACTGTCTACAAGGCCTACACGCTCAAAAAGTTCTATAATTTAAATTTAAAAAGATTTTCTCTTTTTTTTGTATTAAATCAATTACTTGCAGTTTTTTCAATAAACATGCTTACAGTAATTTATTTTTCATTTAATTATATTTCTGAAATAAATTTGATTTTTTTTCAAATAATAGCTTTGGTGATTTGTTTGTTGCTTTCAATTACTTCATTACTAGTGTCAATGGGTAAGGTGAAGCTAAAAAGTTATTCAGAATTATTCAATATTAATATTTTAAAAGTACTCATAATATGCCAGACTTTTTCAACAATCATAGTTTTGATAGGTAACTATTTACTTTCATACAGTCTTGGAGTTGAATTAACATTGGCTGACAACTTAATATACTCTTCAATATCGATTTCTAGTTTACTGATTTCAATTACTCCAAACGCACTAGGAATTAGAGAGTTGATTCTGGTATCTTTTGAAAACTTTGTTCAACTAAACTCAACAGCACTGATTAATTTCTCAGTTGCTGACAGAATAGCTGATTTCATACTATTGATTTTCGTCGTTATATGTTTAATAATTTTCAAAAAAATATAGTGATAAACTGTGGATAAAACCTAAAAAAAATACTACAGATCACCTACTCCAAAGGAGACAAAAAATTCAAATAGATTGGAAAGAAGTTTATTTAATATTTATTAACTAGTCCTTTAACAAATTTACTCAGAATCAATCCTGTTAAAAGATTCATCAAGAATTTAATAAAATTTGAATTAGCGTTCTATATATATGTATTATTTATCTGGTTTTATTAATAACCAGATATAAGTTGGAATTATAAAGTAAAATATCTTTGATAATAAATTTATAATATAATACTTAAATGTATTTTTCTTTAGCAATTCATTAGCACAAAATTTAGAGGGTTCCTTTAAAATTTTAAGAGTATAATCAATGATATCAAATCGGGACACAAGTTTTCTTAAGTTTCTATGGGATTTTAAATTTTCATAATACTCTTCTTCGTTTCTAAAAAGACGAATATATTTATTAGCGATTTTTTTTGGAAAATATGATAAAAATGGAAGTTCATAGTGTGGCTCTATAATTTGAAATCTATTTACGGCTGCAAAATAACATATTCCTCCAGGCTTTAATAATTTATAAATATTATCCATTAATGCCCTATCTGAAGGAACATGTTCATAAATATGTGAGCATGTAATAATATCAAATGAATTTTCATTAAAACTTGACTCTTCAATAGGTGTATCCAAAAATTGTAAGTTATCTTTTTTAAAATTATTCTTTGCATACTCAACAGCACTTGAATCTAAATCAATACCAGTTACTTTATTAAAATGCTTTGCATACTCGTTTGTCATAAACCCTGTAGAGGATCCTATGTCGAGTAAATCTAAATTCTCAATGTCTTCTAAATAATCTTTTAAAACAGCTATAGTTTTATTTGCTTTATTAATCCTTATATTTTCTTCATACATCGACATTTGTTTTGTGGAGTAATTATGTTGATATTTAGAATTCATAATTTTTATTTTAACGATTAATAAATTTTTTAGCTTTAGTTAACATTCATTTATTATTCAATATTAATTTCTATAATCAAATTAATTAATTACAATTTGAATGTAAACATAATGCAATTAAAAAATATAAAAATTAAATCTTGGGGTAATATATTTGAAAAAAATGCCGAATTGATTGAAGTCCCAAATAGACAAGATAAGTATATTCCAGTAGGTAATCAGAATTCTTTAAGTGATAGCAACGTACCAATTGAAGGTAAAGCATTAAAACTAAATAGTTCAGATTATTTTGAAGATCTAAATAATACAGTAGTAAATTCATCTGTCACAATTGGAGAATATGTAGAAAAAAACAAAAAACTTCTATATGGAATACCTGGAACACCAAATGTAACATTTGGTGGAGCTATTGCTGCTGACGTTCATGGAAAAGATGCACACTGGGGCAAAAGTTTTGCAGCAAATATAGAGAAAATAAAATTAAAACTTTCATCAAATCGGGTTATAGATATTAGTAGGAATTCAGAATCTGATATATTTGGAGCAACTATTGGAGGTTTTGGGCTAACTGGTCAAATTATTTCTGCAAAGCTAATGCCTAACGATATAAAATATTCTGATTTTTTTAATACGTCAATTAAGAAAGGTGAAGGAGTATCTGATTTAATTGATGAAATAAGGGTGATAGATAATAATTATTTTCTAGCTGTTATTGATTTAGTTAATAAGAATGATAAATGGATTATTAAACGAAGCTCTCCAGTTGAAGCCGAAAACATAAAACCTCTTGCCATCGAGTCTAAAAAAAAGAAATCCTCGATTTATCTACCATTTGTTGGCAGTAACTTCCTATATTCTTTAAATTTATTAAATTCAATTTATCCACACATACAGAAAGACGGGATACACCATTACTCAAATACACTCTATCCACAAGGAGGAAATAGAGACCCGAGAATCTTCTGTAAGAATAAAAAACTAGTTGAAATTCAATTCAGTATTCCCATGAAAGAAATCAATAATATAGAAAAGATATTTAAAATTATAAAGGACCACTTTAACCCGATCACATGTAGTTTAAAAATTCTAAGTGACCAGGAAAAACTTAATAACCTTTCTTTTTATCAAGAAGGTGTTGGGGTTAACTTTGCTATTCCTTCTAACAAAGTAAACCTAAAAATTATTGAAACACTTTTTGCTTTATTAATCGCAATTGGCGGAAAAATAAATCTGTCAAAGGATTGTTTATTGAATGAAAAGCAATTTAAGGAAATGTATCCTGAGTTTGAACAGTGGATAAAAGTTGTAAAAAAAGTGGACCCAAACGATAATTTCCAATCATCTTTATCAAAAAGATTGGGAATAAAATAGTTTTTTTAATTGATTTATATATCTTCAAAAAGATGTTTATAAAAAAGTTCACTTGTATTTTCAGACAAGAATTTATTTCCAGAGATGCTTGCTGATTTAATAATATTTTTTACTTCTGATTCTTTTAATGAAATTGCTTTTTTAAATATTTTAAGTGAATCATCTAAGTTTTCAGGATTAAATAAAAATCCATTTACTTCATTAATAATGACTTCAGCTGCATTGCTTTGATATGAAGCCACAGTTATAGTCTTACTATTCAAGCTTTCTAGAACAACTACTGGTAGTCCTTCCTCATCTCCTAAATTTGTTTTTACAGAAGGCACGATTAATAAATCTGAAAAATCATACAACAACTTCTTTTCAGTGCTGTTGACGTAGCTCTCGAAATATACTTTGTCATCCAATTTTAAACTGGTAACTTGTTTTTTATACTTTTCTAATTCATTTCCAGTCCCTGCAATAATAAGTTTTATATTTCCTATTTCATTACTTAGATATGAAAATATTTCAATTAATAAATTGACTCCTTTTTTGGATGCAAACCTTCCGATGTAAAGTAATACCTTTTCTTTACCATTTGATTCTTTTATAACCTTAATAATATTTTCAGAAACGTTTAGATTATCTCTAAATTTTACTGGCATTGGCAATACAAGAGATTTTTCGGATTTGTAGATGTTATTCTTTAGAAAAGAATGTAGCTTTGTTTCTGCATTTAATGAATCTGAAGTGTAAGAGTTTGAATTTTCTATTATTTTTTTAGCTATGTATTTTCCGAAAATAGGGATTCTCTTCATAATAATTGCATCATATGCATGGGTAGTAAAAACATAAGGCACTCCAAAGATTTTTTTTACTATTAATGCGATTAAAGCTTGTGGGAAAAACCAGTGTGCATAAATTATGTCTGGTTTGAACTTTTTGACATAAGTTATTGTTGTAATTAATTGAGAGATTAAAAAAAATGGTATCAAAAAAAAATATAACTTATTTTTTTTTATTGCAGAAAGTATTCCGTTGCCAACTAATTTTTCAAATTTGAATGGCCAAAAATAATGAAATCGAATTTGATCTATTTCTAAATCAATAACATCTTGTTTTTTGTCATAATAATGAGGAGTTAGAACTAGAAAGTTGAGTGATTCGTATTGTTTTTTAATTGATAAAAGTTGATCATATACAAAAAGTGGAACATTGTCATACAAATTTTTTGGAAATGTAGAGGTTAAAACTAAAATATTTTTCATTTAAGTACTAGTTTAATCAGGTAAACAACTCAACTAAAACTTTTCAGCGAGTGTTTGTGATAGGCCAAAACTCCAATATTTTTAACTGGTCAGATATAGAATCGACCTGTAGACCCTAAGTTTTTAGATAAGGGCAAACCTTGTGACTTATTAAAAATTTTTGATATAGGTCAAGAATTCCAGCTACTTCGTATTCTTCGAAGCACTGAAGAGTCCTCTAAGATCATCATCCTATATGAAATTAAAGATTCTTCGGTTACTATAAAATTGGGTGGAGGGGTACATTCTTTATTTAACCAACAAAATCCTAGCTCTCTATCACTTTCTTTGACTTTTACCTGTTGACCCCACGTAATTTCATGATCTTCATATGAAACTTCTCGTACCTGGATTTTTTTTAATCCACCTGTATAATTTTGTGGTTCATAATTTTGTAGCAACGGGGTTGCGAGTATCGTTAAGGTCAATATTGTTATTTTCAATAAGCGTGAGTTAATTATTTTAATTAATGATTGAAACCTAAATTGATTAAATCGAAAAGATAAAACTAAAATCGATAAAATGAAAATTCCTATTCCAAATCTTATTGAAGGTGCTGATACTAACCAAAGCAGCCATATAAGAAATAAATAGGCACTGACAAACCTATTTTTTGCCGTGCCCTTATTATCACTTTTAAAACATATTGTTAAGAAAAGAAAAACTAAAAGTATTGATATGGCCAAATTAATGCCGACATAATAATTTAGGTATCTTTCATTCCACCTGAAGTACCAATCTAATGGTGTTTCTTCAAAAATTTTATATGCTATATGATATGACCTTAAGTCGAAACTTTGATATTTTGAAATAAATGTATTCCCCCATGGTGATGGAATGCATGTAAATGTAATAGGATATATTAAACATGAGGTTATTAAGAAGTTTTTGAATACCCAAATTAACCCAAAGGAAAAAAATGGTAAAATATTTAAAGTAACATATTTTTTAATATCATCCTTTATCAAATAAAGTAATCCAACTAAAGAAACTAATCCAAAAAACCTGTACTCTGCAGAAAATAGTATAAGAAAAAGTGTGATAGAAAATTCAGAGTCCGATAGCATTTTTTTTGAATAAATCTTTTCAATAATTATGTAATTAGAGAGAAAAAATAAAATAGCAAAAGCCGTATCTGGTTTTCCTACTGCCTCGATATCAATATATCCGTTTCTACCTCCTTCCATACCAAAATTATCTAAGATTCCAAATAAGAGTATGGCTAAAGCAGCAATTTGTAATCGTAAAATATCAGACTCTAGCAAACACCAAATAATAAAAAAATAGAAGATTCCAATGAATACAAGATTTACAAAATGTAGAAAAATGAAATTACTACCATTCCAAAAAAAAGAATTAATGTATTCACTTAAAGATGAGAAACCATATCTTGAATGGATATTGGCTAGACCTAAAACAACTTTTTCAGTTCTGATATAAAGTTGATTATTTAGATGATAGGTAGCAGCATCTTGATGAAAATTAATCGTGTTGCTGCTGAAACCTATAATTATTAAGGTGGTTATCTTTATAAATAAATTATTAAAATCTTTTAATCTAAGCCAGTAATGAATATCAAAAAAATTAGCTATTAGAGGAAGCGCTCCAAAAACATACACAAATATATTATCTGAACCTTCAAAGAAATTTGTGATTAACACTATTTGACCTATAAAAAATAATCCAAATAGTGGATAGATAATAGATATTGGAAAGTTGCTGACTTTAATATTAGATATGTGCTGTATATTAAAAATAGGTTTTGATGCAATTAAGATTCCTCTGCCAAGAAGATACAAAACTAAATAAAATATTAAAAAATATAAACTATTTACCATATTTAAGAATTATATCAGTCAAAAAGTTGTCGTAGTTATAAAGTTTGTATGTCAAAGGTTAGTTTTAATTGTTGCATGAAGTAATTTAAATTTAATATTTAATAAGTTCTTTGACTTTCGATTTCCAATAAGTTATTTTTGTATACTTTATCAAAAAATCCGTTAAAAAATTATTTAAAATAAAATACTTAAATCTTGCATTCGAAATTGAACTTTTATTTATTAAATTATTGTTTATATATAAAGCATCACCGAAACTTCCAGAATTACTATTAGGGAATACTTTTAACACTTTTTTCTTTTGTGTGACAAAAGAAAAATTGTTTAAATTAAGAAATTTATTTAAGTCTTTATAGATAGTTTGATTTTTATAGCCTTCAAAATTTGCGAACTCTACAATCAAAAATTTAAAAGTATTAATTTTATCTTCAAAACCATTAAGAACTTCTAATTCATAACCTTGTGTGTCAAGTATTGCTAGGTCTATTTTTGTATAATTAAAAGATGAATATTTTTTTACTTCAATAGATCGAGAAGTAGAAAATGTGATACTAGATTCTTGAGGTTCTAATAACGAGGTGCTTCCAGAATTATCGTATTGTTCTTTATCATCATCAGCAATATAAATTAATTTACTTGAATTTTGGTTTCCTAACGCACACCTATGTAAAACAAAGTTAGGCAAATTGCTTATTTGATGTTCAATCACATCTGCAAATTCATTAATTGGTTCAAAATATATAACTTTATCAAGATTTAGTGAATTATAAAAATTTACTTCTTGCCCAATATGACCACCAACGTGAATTAATGAATTTATTTTATTTATTTTCGATGCCAATATAATTAAATTTTTCATTTTTCAGTATTAGTATAAAACGTATTTCTTAACTAAACAGCACTTAAACCTATTAAAGAATCTTGTTATATTTAAATATTGATGTGTGACATATAGATATAATATTCATTATTTTTTTTGGAAGATTGATAATCTACAAATTAGTATAATTTTAGATAAATATGTACAAAGTTTACAAATCAGATAAAAAACTAGCTTGTATAACACTAGATTATGAAAAAGATTATGGTGACAGAATAAACGAATTCAATATTTTAGATCAAAATGTTGAACTAGATGGTCTTGTTAATTTGTTTAAAAAATTAAATATACCCTTAAGTTTATTTGTAACTACAAATATATTTGAAGATTACCCATCAAGTTTTGAATTGGCTGCAGCCTTAGGTGATGATTTTCATAGTCACTCTCATACACACAATACATTTAATCCAGATGCTCACTTTGAAATTAATGAATCAAAATTGACTTTTGAAAAATACTTTGGTTTTGTTCCACTAGGATACAGAGCTCCTCAAGGCGTTCTTAGACCAAATGATCTTGAACTGTTAAATAAGTATGAATATAAATTTTCTTCAAGTGTTTTTCCAAGCCTGAGGCCAGGTAAATATAATAATATTTTCGCACCTGTTGATCCTGTAATTTATGAAAATGGATTTGTTGAAATGCCTTTTTCAGTTATCAAAAAAATTAGGTATACATATTCACTTAGCTATTTCAAGCTTATGGGAAAGAATTTAAATAAATTATTAATATCTTCTTTTGGCTTACCAAATATTGTTGTGTTTGACTCTCATTTACATGATTACATATATAATGAAAAAAGTTTTAATCAACTCCCACCTCTATTAAAAGTAGCTTTCAGTGTTAGAAAAAGCTATGGGAAAAAATACATAGTGGAAGCAGTTAAACTACTGAAACATAGAGGCTATGAGTTCATAACAATGACAGAGCTTTATGAAGAAATTAAAAACAGTTGAATGAATATTTTAATCGCAACACAAGATGCACCATTACATTTAGCAAAGTTTCTTGAAAAATTTATTAATATCTGGATGAAAAATGAGTCCGGTTCTATTTCTATTCTTGTAGGTTCGCCATATGTTGAAAATAGCTTTTTAAAAGAAATATCGAAAAGATATCAATTGTATGGTTTTATTTCATTTTTTAAAATATCTTTCTTTGTAGTTTCAAATAAGTTTATGTCCTATCTAAATTACCTTAAAATAGTGACAGGTTGTTATTCTGTTAAAAATGTTATTACTAAATATTCCCTAAACCAAGTGAATGTTGAATCAATAAACGAAAAAGAAGCCCTAGAGTTCATCAGTAATCAAAATATTGAGCTAATTATTTCAATCGCATATCCTAAGATTTTAAAAAATGAAATTTTAAAAGTACCAAAGTATGGATGTATAAATTATCACACAGCACTTCTTCCAAAATACAGAGGGCGTCAACCTTTATTTTGGGCGCTTTATAATGATGATAAAAAAACTGGAATAACTATACACAAAATGGATGAGAGTGTCGATAAAGGAGAGGTAATAATTCAAAAACAAATCAATATTGAAAATTTAGATAGTTTAAATGATTTATATATAAAGACAGTAGCTATAGGACCAGAACTTCTTTATGAAGGTGTTTTAGTGTTAAAGAAAAATAATCAAAAATTTCTCAATCTTGAAAATACAAATGAAAGACTATATAAATTCCCTGACGTTAAAGATGGTTTCATGTTTAGAAAAAAAGGGAAGAAGTTTTTTTAAAAAAAGAATTCTTTTAGACGTAAATAATTCAATACTTTAATGAAACTAATAATAAGTATTTAGTTTTGAAACAACTTTTAGTTCGTATTTATCGTTATAAGCAATAGAGCCTATGTTTATCGTGGCCAGAGGCAGAATCGAACTGCCGACCCCTTGTTTTTCAGATAAGGGCAAACCTTGTGACCTTTTATCAGTTTAGCTTATTCCGTGTGATTATACGCTCGTTATGTAGAGGCTCTATATCGCAGTGAGCGTGGAATAAAACACTATTCAACAGTGAGCGTGTCGGAGTTTTGTCGGAGTTTTTAGTTTACTGGTAAATTTCTTTTCGAATACTCGTCTGACCAATTGTCAACAACTTCTCCATTTTCAACAATATGTTCTCTTAAAAAAACCCTAAGATTATATTCACCTAAATCTTTTCTTGTATTTGAAAGCTCCATCAAATCATCAAAGCTAATATTTCCACTTTTAATTGGGAAAACAACATTAGAGCTAATCCAATCATTTACAAATATAGGACAATTATGTGCTCCATAAAATTCATTTTCTACTTTTAAACCAGTTATTGATTTAGTTAGAGATACTTCTCTAGCGATACTGTTTTGAGGTGGATTTGATAGATCTATACCAAAATCTTTTAATTCTTCTTCACTTAAGTCACCATACAGATCTTGATAATATTCTTTTGTAAGTTCATTATGTATTGTAAGGATATATTCTTTTGACATAGTTTTAGATTATATTGATTGTTGTTGATTTTCAAAAAAATATAAAAAATTATCGGAGTTTTATCGGAGTTTTAAAATAAATTAAGAAAATTACTTGTGGCCAGAGGCAGAATCGAACTGCCGACCCCTTGTTTTTCAGACAAGTGCTCTACCGACTGAGCTATCTGGCCTTATGGCGGGGACGACGGGATTCGAACCCGCGACCTCCTGCGTGACAGGCAGGCGTGAACTCCAGACTTCACCACGCCCCCAACTTTAATGAATTATAACTGAATTAATTGTTTTAATACTAAATAATTTATTTACAATTAAAGAATATGTCTTTTATAAAACTTTTTAAATATGGTTTGAGATTCCTAATCTTGCAAACAATACTTACAGGTTTTACTATATATTATTTTAATAACTTTTTAATTGGAGATTATTACGACGGTTACTTGATAATTCGAGATAATCTACTCGAAGACCGTAATAGATTCTATCCATTCTTATCCAATGATTACATAAAAACAGATCTTTATTTAGCAATGTTCGTTTTGATTTTTCTTATACTCTTATATTCATCAAAGTTTTATACATATGTAAACGAACTAACCTTTAGCCTTGAAAGAAAATTTGTAGATGAATATGTCTCTTTATATTTACTGTGGACAACATCATTTTTTCTCTTTATTTACTTTTTCAGGTTTACAATTCTTTCAAGGGGATACCTCCTTCTCTTTACTGTAATAGTCCCAATAATTCTTATGCTGTTTAGAAACAGTGAGCTCATTTCTTCCCTTTTAGGTAGATCTGTTACGAAAGAAAATTACATTACATTCAATCTGGAGGAAGATTCAATATTTAGAAGTTTAAGAATTATGACATTTAGAAAGTGTATAGGAGAATATGATTTAGAAGATTTAGACAATACAAGGAAAATTATTGAAATAATAGATAAGATAAATAAAAGTAATGAAGTTAACTTAATAATTTTTAACATTGATAAATTAAAAAAAATTCCACTAGATTTAGAAAATTATTTATTAGAGATAAATAAAAAAGTTTTGTTGATCTCTAAAAATGAATTGAGTTTTAGTAAAATTTTTATCCATAGGACAGAGCATTTAAACAACTACTTCTTTACTTATTTTAATAATGACATTCAATACGGATCAAAATATATAATAAAACGAATCATGGATATAACAATTTCAATCTTTGGAATTATTATTCTTTCACCTCTTTTTTTATATCTAAGTGTTTTTATTTTCGTTAAAGATGGTGGTCAAATAATCTTAAAGCAGCAAAGAGTAGGTCTTCATGGTAAACATTTTTTGATGTATAAATTTCGAACAATGAAAAAAAATTCCCATCAGCTGAGAGATGAGCTTCAAGACAAAAACAAAGGGAAAGGGCCGTTATTTAAGATTGCCGATGATCCAAGAATTTTGGAAGGTGCGAAATTTATTAGAAATTATAGTTTAGACGAACTACCTCAATTTTTTAACGTTTTAAAAGGAGATATGTCAATTGTTGGTCCAAGACC
>Ga0222719_10000586_pt1 | contig 36033 bp, 40 predicted proteins | sample C33_34DmetaG_FD_165039 | JGI IMG/M metagenome (GOLD analysis project Ga0222719, IMG submission 165039) | Estuarine water microbial communities from San Francisco Bay, California, United States - C33_34D | ecosystem: Environmental > Aquatic > Marine > Unclassified | place: USA: California... | reverse complement strand
ACAGATACTGTCAACATATATTTACACTAAATGTCATTTAATGTTGCGAATGATACGAATAGTGTTATTAATTATATAACATTGGATAGCTATCTGTTCTCCTCTCCTCATAATTATAGGTAGTTATTAAACATTGTAATCTAGGGCTGGTGTTTTGATCTCCCTCCCTTTCTTATAAATGTCAGTCCTAGTAACAACGATTTAAATCAACAGTATTTATTAATAAATCAGAAGCTTTAGAGGTAGCTAATAATATGCCTAAAAAAGAACGATTATCAGAAAAACAATTTACTGAAGTATTAGATCGTATTGTATCTGGTGAGAGCTTAACATCTATATGTAAGGACACTCACTTACCATCCTGGAGAACTGTGCTACGGCATTGCCAGGACACTGAAGAAGCATATGAAAGATATGCTAGAGCAAGAGCTGCTCAATCAGAAGTATTAATGGATCAGATAGCTGATATATGGAACGAACCCTTCCCAGACGATGCTAAAGAGAAGCACAGTGAGGTTTTAAGACGAGATAAGGCATCGTATTGGCTAGATAAAAGAGCACGTCAGATGCAGCCTAAAGGTCTTACAAACAAAGCTGAAGCTAAACAAGAGCAAGGTGTCATAACCTTATCATGGCAGAATACTGCCGATAATGAGAATGATGCAGCTGATACAGCTAAAGTAATGAAGTTGGTAAAGCCTAGTGAATAGTGTGTGTGTTTAACGCTGTGTGTCAGCACTCGCACGCACGAGGATGCAGATAATATAGGCCAAGCTTGTGATTATCTTCTCTATATCTTCTCTGGCTGTAGATTATCCGCAGTAAATAGCCATATGTTTCGGGTTATGTACCCGCAACAATAAATAATTAAGCATGGGGGGTATGTTTTCAGCCATTACGACCCCTACACCCCCAAAGAAACGCGAGCGGCTGGATGTGCGTTATAACCAAACAGAGGAGTGTCTAACAGTGACTGAGATCGTCATACCATATACGCCAAGACCATTGCAGGCAGAACTACATAATGCCTTAGATAAATATAGATGGGGCGTTGTAGTGTGTCATAGACGATTTGGTAAAACAGTCATGGCAATAAACCATGTCCTTAGAGCAGCAATATTATGCAATAAAACTAACCCAAGGTTTGCTTATCTTGCTCCCACATACAGACAGGCAAAAGCTGTTGCTTGGGATTATGTAAAGCAATTTACGGAACAGATACCTGGTGTAAGGTATCACGAAACAGAATTAAGATGTGACCTTCCAAATGGAGCTCGTATATCTCTATTAGGAGCTGAGAACCCTGACAGCCTTAGAGGTATTTATTTAGATGGATGTATTATGGATGAGGTGGCTGATATGCCAGAGCCCATCTTTCCAGAGATTATAAGACCAGCACTTTCAGATAGAAAAGGTTGGTGTGTGTTTATAGGAACTCCTAGAGGGCACAATATGTTTTTTGACTATTATGAAAAAGCAGCAAATGAAGATGATTGGTATACGATATTATACAAAGCATCAGAGACAGGAATACTGGATCAGGAAGAATTGGATGCTGCGAAAGTAATGATGACGGAAGATCAGTATGAACAGGAATTTGAATGTTCCTGGGTGGCCAATGTGCCAGGTGCGATCTACGGCAAAGAAATGCAAGTCGCATTAGAAGAGAAAAGAATTACAACAATACCATATGACCCTGCATACCCAGTACAGACATATTGGGATTTGGGGGTAGGTGATAGCACCGCCATATGGTTTACACAACAAATAGGAAGACAGATTAATGTTATCGATTATTACGAAAACCGCAACGAAGGCCTACCGCACTATATTAAATATTTGGGAAGTCTTAACTATATATATAACGATCACATTGCCCCTCACGATATCGAGGTGCGTGAATTGGGTACGGGAAAGTCTAGGCGTGAGACTGCTTACGATCTTGGGCTCAACTTTCGTGTGTGCCCTAAGCTACCTATTGAAGACGGTATACACGCTGCTCAACTTTTATTACAAAGGTGTTATTTTGACGCTGAAAAAACTAAAAAAGGCTTGGAAGCGTTAAGACAATATCATCGGGCCTATGATGAAAAGAAAAGAAATTTTCGACCCTCGCCAGTCCATGATTGGTCTAGTCATGCTGCTGATGCTTTTCGATATTTAGCAGTAGGTGTTCGGGAAATAAGAGATCATCAAAGAGCTCCGCAGAAATATGCCGACAGCAATTACGACCCTTTAGCAATTACTTTAGAATGAGATAAGAATGTTTGAAAATATTGGACAAGGTTTATTAACGAACCCTGTAACAGGGGAAGCCGCACCTGAAGGCATGATGTATAACTTAGACTATGCGACAGGGGAATATTTACTAGCAAAGAAGCCAGAAAGATTAAGAAGTCCAGATGATATATTAAAAGAAGAGCCCGTGGATGTGGCCCTTGTTCCTGGTAGTAACGAAATCGATCCTACTGGTAACCCAATGGACAGCACTAGACCTAACCAGGTTATATATTCAAACCGCAGTTTAGTTATCGAAGCTAGACGAAGATTATTTAAAGCGTATGGCAGAAGAAAAACAATCGTTACTGGCCCAATGGGTTTAATGACACCAGCTCCAGTTAACTACAGAGTTGCCACCACACAAGAAAATGCAAATCAACAAATAGCTGAATTTGAAGCTATGCAAGAAGGACAAGAATAATGGGCGTTAATTTAGATTTTAGCTGGATGGAAGATATACCTGGCTACCAAAATATAACAGATGTACCTCAACCAACTACGGGTCTCGATACTACTTTAATCAGTACATATAATGCTAATGATCTAGGCAATACTGTAAACAATGCTCAAAATGCTCAAAACGATGCTGTAGATGTGCAAGCAAATAATACTGATACGAACTTAACAAATTTCGATTATAGCAATTCTTTAAGTAATTTTGATTTTTCTAGTTTGTACAGTGGCGGTTTTATAAATACATCTGGCGTTGATTGGAACTCAATTATAAATTCAGGCGTTAATCAAGTTGTAGATATAAATAGCCAGGAAGAAGAAGATGAAAATTTAGATAACAACAATAATAATAACCAAGATACTAATCTTAATAATAATCAAGGCGGTAACAATAACGAAGACGAAAATTTAAATCTAACCGAAAATAATAATAATGATGTAGATAAATCAACATGGTCTTCTGTTTATGGTGAAACAGCTACTGTAACTGATAATACTTTTATGAACTTTGACCAACTTGATCCCTTTGCTGAGAATAGTGGATTTACTCAAGCTACAATGAACGGTGAAAAAGTTTGGGTATATGAATTTAATACTTCTATTTACACAGGCGGTTTAGATACTAGTAATCCATTAGTGTCAGGCTCATCTATAAAAATTATTTTAACAGAAGACGGAAAAATTATTAATAAAGGTCAAGGCAGTTTATTTACTGATGAAGATTACACAATAGAAAAGTGGGATGCATCTAAAGATAAAACTGGTGAATGGTATGATGATTATGAGAACTATACATCTTTTAATGATTTATATTTTAGTATTTTTGGAAGAGATGTAAATCAAAATATATTTGAAACTTTATTTGGTAACGAAACATTTTCTGCCTTTAGCCCTGAACAACAAGCTGCTCATTTATTTTATACAGCATCTGGTGCTGATAAAGAAAGATTACTAGCAATGATTATAAATGGTGATTTCTCATCAGCACAACTTTCATCTTTTGGTTTAGATATGAACACTTTATCACAAGTTTGGGATTGGGATTTTGCTCTTAATCAGCCAATGAGCAAAACATTAGCAGATAAGAAAAAACGAGAAGAAGAGCAAAATAAAAATAATAGTAAACCAAAAGGGTTTGTTATGCCAAAGAATGTTGTTCGTGTCGGAGATGAAGATGCTGGTAAAAAAGGATTACGATTTACTGGAATGGGAACTGCTGGAAGAAATTATGCTTCCGATCCTTTTGCTGGAACAGGATTACTTACTCAACCAATTTTAAATACACCATCTTTAATTGCTAAAAAAACAGCAAAGACAAAACAAGCACCAGTTACTTCATAGGATATAAACATGGCAACGGACAAAGCATCAAAGCTAGTAAAAAGATTTAGTGCATTACAATCACAACGATCAACTTGGGAACAACATTGGCAAGAACTTGGTGATTATGTAGCTCCTAGAAAAAGCGATATAGTTAATACACGATCTCCTGGGGAAAAAAGAACAGTTAACCTTTTTGATGCTACTGCTGTTCATGCTGCTGAATTATTATCAGCAAGTTTACATGGAATGTTAACTAATGCATCGACACCTTGGTTTAGTTTACGATTTACAAATGCAGAGCTTGAAGGAAGCGATGAAGCTAAAACCTGGTTAGATAGTGCAACAAAACAAATGTATAATACTTTTCACAGAAGTAATTTCCAAGAACAAATACATGAATTGTATCATGATCTAATTGTTTTTGGTACGGGTGTGATGCTCGTTGAAATGGATGATGAGTTTGATGTTCGTTTTTCGACAAGACATATTTCTGAATGTTATTTATCAGAAGATGCAAATGGAAGGGTAGATAGTGTCTTTAGAAAATTTAAGATTTCAACAAGAGCTGCTGTAGATAAATTTGGTAACACAGCTTCTTTAACAAAAGCTTTTAAAAATGATCCAACGGATGAAATTGAATTACTTCATGTAGTAACTTCAAGAACTGATAGAGATATTACTAAACCAACTTCCGACAATAAACCTTTTGCATCAATTTATATAAACCCAGAAACTGTAGAGATAATTGCAGAAAGTGGTTTTGATGAATTTCCATATATGTGCCCAAGATATTTAAAAGCAAGTAATGAACAAGGATATGGCCGTAGCCCAGCCATGACTGCATTACCTGATATTAAAATGCTTAATAAAATGTCAGAGGTAACAATTCGATCCGCACAAAAGCAGGTCGATCCTCCATTGATGATACCTGATGATGGTTTTGTTTTACCAATCAGAACTGTACCAGGCGGATTAAATTTTTTCCGATCTGGAACTAGAGATAGATTAGAGCCCTTAAATATTGGGGCAAATAACCCACTCGGTCTTCAGATGGAAGAGCAGCGTAGACAAGCAATTCGAGCTGCGTTTTATGTGGATCAGCTACAACTGGGCGTGGGCGGGCCTCAAATGACAGCGACTGAAGTCCAGGCTCGATCAAATGAAAAAATGCAATTACTTGGGCCAGTATTAGGAAGACTACAAGCTGAATTATTGCAGCCATTAATTAGCAGAGTATTTATGATACTTTTAAGAACACAAAAATTAGCACCACCACCAGCAATGCTTCAAGGTAGTGATGTTGATATTGAATATGTATCACCATTAGCGAAAGCTCAAAGACAAGGTGATATGCAATCAACAATGCAACTATTTGAATTAATGCAACCACTTGCCCAGGTTGATCCTAAGATTATTGATTTCTTAGATATTGATGGAATAGCAAAACATTTAATTAGAGTTTTAGGTATACCAGCTGAAGTGACAAAAGGTGAAGAAGAAATAGCTGGCATTAGATATCAAAGGCAACAAGACCAGGCTAAACAACAAGAACAAATAAAACAAATGCAAGAAGCAGAAATGTTGAATAAAACTGCTCCGATGATGAAAGCATTGGACAGTGAATAAAGAAGATGAAAAATTTTTAAGAGAAACTTTTCAGGAGGAGAGCAATGACGACAGAAGAAGAATTAGTAAAAAAATCTTTAATGACTAAATCTAATTATGAACAATTATTTAAGTCCTATCTTGGGGAAAAAGTAATAAATGATTTGTCAAAAAGATTTCATGTTTTTACTTCAACAATTCCTACGGGAAAAATTGACCCGTATGAACTTGCCTACGCAGAAGGGCAGCGTAGCGTAATCTTATGGTTACTAAGTATGAAAGAGCCAGAGAAAGAAGAAAACCCAAATGATATTCTTGCCCAGATATCAACAGAACCAACTTAGGAGAAAATATGTCTGAACTAGAGGTTGCCGAACAGGCAGCGGTGGAAACACCGTCTGACGGTGCTAGTGTTCAAGATTGGAAGTCATCACTTCCAGAGGAGATAGCTACACATCGTTCATTACAAAATATTAGTGATGTAGGAGCATTAGCAAAAAGTTATGTTAATGCACAAAAATTAATTGGAGCTGATAAAATTGTGCTTCCTGGTAAACACGCAACACCAGAAGAGCGATCAGAATTTTACAGTAAAATAGGTAGGCCTAATAATCTCGATGATTATCAAATTGATGTTGTCGATAATACACCAGAGGATGTTGTTAACTTTTTTAGAAGTGCAGCATTTGATAGTGGTTTAACCCAAGAACAAGCTGATAGTTTTTTTAAAAACTATAATGATTTTGCTACAAGCCAATTAGAGACAAATACGAAAGCATTAGAAACTTTAAGAGAAAATGCTATTCAAGAATTAAAGTCTCAATGGGGTGATGCTTATGATGATAGGCAGCAACTAGCTACAGCAACAATAAATGAATTTGCTGGTAGCAAAGAAAATGCCAATGCAATGGCAACTATGAGAATGGCAGATGGAACTATGCTTGGTGATAATCCAAACTTTGTTCGTTTAATGTCTGACATTGGAAAATTTATGACTGACAAAATTAGCGAGGATGATCTTAGCGGAATGAAATCAAGTGGTGCATCAACACCAAATGAAATTGAAGCAGAGATTGCAAAACTAATTGCACCTAATACTCCGTATTGGGATGCAAAACATCCAGAGCATGAACATTATGTCAATCAAGCTTTAGCTCTTAGAGAGCAAATAGCAGAATTAACTGGCGATGCCAGTTAGGTTTAATAGTAGATAAGCTTCGGCCCTACAATATTAAATCTTTTTAGAGGATAAGCTTTTGCCCCTCCGTTTTAGTGGACACGATAGTCCTTTTTTTTATTGGTCTCACATTTCGTGAGGTAGCCGTTTTTTTACTTATATGGAGAAAACAAGTGAGTAATCAAATAACAACCGCATTTGTACAACAGTTTTCAGCTAACATTGATCTGTTGTCACAACAAATGGGATCACTTTTCCGCAATGCAGTAAGAGAAGAAAGCATTAATGGCGAAAAAGCATTTTTTGATCAAGTAGGTTCAACTGCTGCAATCAAAAGAACTTCTCGTCATGCTGATACACCATTAGTAGAAACACCACACTCAAGAAGAATGGTGGTGACTGAAACTTATGAGTGGGCAGACTTGATTGATGACAGCGACAAAGTTAGACTTTTAGCTGATCCAAAATCTACTTATGCTAGAGCTGCTGCTGCTGCAATGGGCCGTGCAATGGATGATAGTATTATCGCTGCTGCAACTGGTACTGCGTTAACAGGAAAATCTGGTTCTGGATCACAGGCATTAACAAACACTATAGCTCATGGTTCTGCTGGTCTAACTATTGCTAAATTAGTCGAAGCTAAAAAGAAGCTAGACTTAGGCAGTGTTGACCCGTCAATCAACAGATATATTGCTGTTAGTCCTGAACAAATCGAAGATTTATTAAACAACACAACAGTTACTTCAGCTGATTACAATTCTGTAAAAGCTTTAGTACAAGGCGAAGTAGATACTTTCCTTGGATTTAAATTCATTGTTTCAAACAGACTTGCTTTATCTGGTTCTACCAGAACTGCGTTTGCTTGGGCTGAAGATGGATTACTATTAGGTGTAGGCAAAAATGTCAGTGCTAAAATTGATGAAAGAGCCGATAAATCTTATTCAACACAAGTATTCTATTGTGCAGACTTTGGAGCTACCCGTATGGAAGAAGCTAAAGTCGTATCAATCGAATGTAACGAGTAAAGGAGGATATAGAACATGGCTAGTGTAAAATCAGTAAATGTAACTAACCTCGATGCGACACCTACAGTGCTATCAAGTGCTGGTGATGTGCACGGTTCAGTAAGAGTATTTAAAGACACTTACGAAGCGTCTTCACTCGCTGCTGGATCAGATATCACAATAGCTCGCTTACCAGCTGGTGCTAAAGTAGTAGACATTCATGTTAAAGCAGATGCTTTAGGTAGTTCTGTTACTTTATCAGTAGGTGATAGTGCAGATGCTGCAACTTATATTGCTGCAACTGCAATGAATACAGCTAACAAGCTAATTTCATTATCATCTGACGGTAAGATTGGTGCTATTGGTAACGGCATAACTAGTACAACAACAGACATTATAGTAACCACAGCTGGAGCTGCTTCAACTGGTACTGTTACTTCTGTAGTTTACTACACAGTTAGTTAATACAAAAATTGTAAGGGAGTAAGCGATTGCAGCTCCCTTACATAATTTGAGGTTAAAATGTCTTTATATAAAAACATAAACAAAAGAAAAAAAGCTGGAACAAGTAGGTCTAAGAAAAAATCTACAATTTCAGATAAAGCCTACGCAAACATGAAAGCTGGCTTTCCAAAGAAAAAAAGAAAAACAATTATTTAAAAATAGAGGTTTAAAATGGCAGTATCAGATGTCAATATTTGTAATTCAGCATTAAATATGATTGGTGCAAGTAATATACTAGATTTAACTGAAGATAGTAAAACAGGTAGAATTTGTAACCAACGATATGAGTTTGTAAGAGATGCTGTTATGAGGGCACACCCTTGGAACTGCCTTATTCAAAGAACTTCTTTAGCACCAGATGCTACTTCCCCAGTGTTTGAATTTTCCTATCAATTTACACTTCCAACCGATCCGTATTGTTTAAGATTATTATCACTTGAACAGCTCGATACAATTCATCGTGTAGAAGGAAGAAAAATTTTAACGGATGAAAGCACAATAAATATTTTATACATTGGTAGAGTTAATGATCCTCAACAATGGGACACACTACTAGTGGAAACAATAGCAGCTAGAATGGCAGCGGATATTGCCTATGCTATTGTAGGTTCAAATAACCTAGTACAGGATATGTACAATTTATATTCAAACAAACTTTCTGAAGCTCGCTTTGTTGATGCTACAGAAGGTACGCCAGGAGCAGTTACAGGCGTAGCTGATAGTGGCTCAATTCTTTCAGATACATTTATAAACTCAAGGTACTAAAATGGTTAAAGCTGCCCCAGCATTTACAGGGTTTACGGCTGGAGAACTTTCTCCAAGAATGGATGGCCGAACAGATTTTGATAAATATTATCAAGGCTGTAAAACTCTAAATAATTTTCTTGTGCATCCTCACGGTGGTGCTGCAAGAAGACCAGGTGCAATTTTTATTTCTGAAGTAAAAGACAGTACAAAAGCAATAAGATTAATCCCTTTTGAATTTAATGTAACTCAAACTTATGTATTAGAGTTTGGTAACCAATATATTCGTTTTTATAAAGATGGTGGGCAAATAGTAGATAGTGGTTCTGCATATGAAATTGCTTCCCCATATTTAGAAAGTGAGCTTGATGAAATTAAGTTTGTTCAATCTGCTGATGTTATGTACTTATGTCATAAAAATCATCAGGTCAGAAAACTTACAAGAACGGATCATACGGCATGGACTTTAACTGAAGTAGATTTTAGGTTTGGCCCAATGATGGATATGAACTTAGAAGAAACATATCTGTTTTCATATGATGGTACTACACACGCAGACAGAGCAACTGGTGTTGTATACTTAGGTGCTTTTACAAAAACAAAAGGTACTGATGGGTCTGACGATTTTCAACCTACTTTAGTAGGTATTAATAATAATACTGGATTTAACTCTTTAGATATTGGAAGACCTATTCAAGTCCATGACGGATTTGTAAAAGCAACAGGACTTTTAACAAAAACCTTACAAGGTAATATTAATAATTCTGTTACTAGTTTAACTTTAGCTTCAAGCTCAAATATACCTCTCAAGGGTATTATCGAAATTGATGACGAACTAATATATTATAATTCTTATAGCAGCAATGATCTTAATTCTCTTACGAGAGGTTATGGTGGAACAACTGCCGCAGCTCACGATGCTAATGCAACAGTTACTTGGAAGAATGTTATAATAGGTGATGTTCAAGAAAATGAAGATGGTAGAACAGAGCTTGTTCCAAATTATGTAAGTGTTGGTATTGGCACTGCTGATGGTGATCCGTCAAGTACAGGATTAGAACATAACGATAGAATAACAGATACAAACAGAGGTTTTATTACTGAAGGTTTTGAAGAAAATATGTTTGTTGAGTTTACAGCTGGCAATGCAAGTTACACAACAGATAATACATGGGTTAATGATCAAAAAGTACCTTACTTAATTGTTAAGTCTACAGACGATACTTTATTACTTGCACCAAGTGATCAGATAGGAACAAAAACTGCTAGTCAAAGTAATGCTCAAGTTAGTCCATTTCAAGGTAGCACTTTAACTGGTTACATGGGGTGGAACTCTTCTAGCTCAAGAACTACAAATAGCGTTGTTTCTAATTATTACGGTACTGATTTAGATACTAATAGAAATTGGTCTTTAGGTGCATTTAGTGGAAATACTGGTTATCCAAGAGCAGTGGCTTTCTATGAAGAAAGATTAGTTTTTGCTGGGACAAATAATAATCCTCAAACATTATTCTTTTCTGCTTCAGGTGATTTTGAAAATTACAAATTAGGTACAGCAGATGATGATGCATTAATTTATACGCTAGGCTCTAATCAAGTTAATGTTATTAGATATTTATCTTCAGGATCATCTTTGATTGTAGGAACTTCTGGAGGTGAATTTGCTGTTCAAGCTTCTGGAACTGATGCTCCTGTAACACCAACTAATATACAAATTAAACGACAAGCTAATTATGGATCAGCTGATATACAGCCAGCTCAAGTAGGAAATGTAACTTTATTTGTTCAAAGGGCTAGAAGAAAAATAAGAGAGCTAGTTTATAGTTTTGATACTAACTCTTATGAAGCTCCAGATATGACAATCTTATCTGAACACATAACCGAGACTGGAATTAAATCTATTTCTCATATGCAAGAGCCAGATAATATTCTTTGGTGTACTTTAAACAATGGCAAGTTAGCTGGTATGACTTACCGAAGAGAAGAAAGTGTTATTGCCTGGCATACACAAACTTTAGGTGGTGAGTGGGTTCAATCAACATCTAAATTAACTTCAGCAATAAATAATTCTATTACAACAATTCCTGTAGGATCAACTGCTGATTTTGCATCAACAGGAACTGTCGTTATTGGTACTGAACAAATAACTTACACAGGCGTAACCGCAACTAGTTTTACTGGATGCACAAGAGGTGCTAACTCAACTTCTGCCGCAGCTCATGATAATTTATCAGCTGTTACAAAATTAAATGCAATTACTTATCCTTATGGAATTGTAGAAAGTGTTGCGTCTATCCCAGGTGTTTTAGACGAAGATCAAGTTTATCTATCTATAAAAAGAACTATAGGTGGAGAAACTAAAAGATATATTGAAAGATTAAATTATTTAGATTTTGGAACAGAAATTGGTGATGCTTATTTTGTTGATAGCGGATTATCATATTACGGTGCAGCAGCTTCTTCCTTTACTGGTGCTGTTCATTTAGCTGGTCAAACTGTAAATGTTTTAGCTGATGGTGCTGCTCATCCACAAGTCACTATAGCTGCTAATGGATCGTTTGATTTAAACAGAAATGCAACATCAGTCCATATTGGATTACCTTACACATCTACATTACAAACTATGAGAATAGATGCTGGTGCTGCACAGGGAACTGCCCAGGGAAGATTAAAAAGAATAAGAGATGTTACTGTTAGAGTTTTTCGATCAGTAGGAATTAAAATAGGCCAAAATGAAAATGTGGCAGATGTAATTCCCTTTAGATCATCAGCGGATGCAATGGACCAAGCTATACCATTATTTACTGGTGATAAAGAAGTAGAATTTTCAAGTGGATATGATACTGACGGATTTATATTTGTAGTCCAAGATCAGCCACTACCTTTAACAGTTTTAGCTTTATATCCAAGATTATCTACATTTGAAGAATGACTTTTAGAGTAATACAGTTTGAGCCTTGGCATATGAAAGAGGTCTTAGACAATCCACCTTCTGACGGTTCATTGGAAACCTGGAGACTGCCAGAAGATACAAATAATTTTGAAATTTATTATTCTTTAGGAACAAGTTTTTCTTTTGTTGATAATGGTCATGTTATTGCAACATTTGGATTAAAAAAAATGTGGAAGGGCCATTGGCATATATGGTTCTTTGGAACAAATAAAGTGCATAAAAAAGGTCTAAAAATTATTAGGTTTGTTGAAAGACAAATACCAATTTCTGTTAAAGAAAAAAATATTAAAAGAATACAAACACAAGTACACGCTGACTGGGTTAGAGCTCAAAGATCAATTAAGATTTTAGGTTTTATTCAGGATGGTTTTTTTAAACATTATGGGCCAGATGGTTCAGATTATATTAACTATAGGAGGTTATTCTAATGGGTTGGGTAGCAGCTGGATTAAGTGTCGTTGGTGGTGTTATGTCTTACAATGCTTCAAAGAAAGCGGGTAAGAAACAACAAGAAGCTTACGAATATCAGGCAAAAGTTAACGAAAGAAATGCTAAAGTATTAGATGCTCAAGCATTATTAATGGGTCGTCAAAGTGAATACGATATAAAAAGGTTTAGAAAAAATTATAGAAAGTTTGAAGGCTCAGCAAAAGTAGCAATTCATAAAAGTGGTTTTCGCTCTGATACTGGAACTGGTCTTGAAATCATGCTTGAAAATGCAAGAGAAGCTCAAGATCAAATTGATATCCAAAGGTATAACACACGAATACAACAATCAAAATTAAACGAAGAAGCTTTACAGCAAAGAATGGGCTCTAACTTAAATGTTCGATATGGACAAGCTGCTAAGTCAGCTGGTTATGCATCAGGCAGAGCTGCATTAATAGGCGGTATTTCACAAGGTGCTAGTTACTTTTAAGACTAATTAAGGACAATTAAAAAATGGTTAAAATTCCTACATTTAATAATGAGCTTCAACAAACTAGTGAAAGCGGCAATATTAATTTATCAATATCTGCTAACCCTGGAGCTTTATCTGCTGGTGATGCGGCTGGAGCACAGATAGGTAATGCAATTCAGCAAGCTGGAGCTGTTGTTGGTCAATTTGCTAAAAAAGAAAAAGAAATGAGAGATGCTATTGAAGCATCAGAAATTTTGCAAAAAGTTAGCACTATTACAACTGAACTTGAAACAGTATCTCTTGGAAAAAACCTTTTAGAAAGAGACAATTATCACAAAACAAACTTAAATAATTTAAGAACTTCTATTTTAAATGGCGGTGATTTTTCATATACTTATTATGATAACACTACGAAAAAGGATGCAACAAGAAATTACGCTGGGACAGAAGGTTTTAAAGCTCCCTCCAACAAAGCTGTATACAGACTTGTTCAGGCAAACATATTAGATAGCTTTGCAACATCTACTAAAGGTGTTCATAAAACAGTTACTGATCAAACAATAGAAAATATTAAATTTCAGTTTGATAAGAATAATAATCAGCAAGTTAACAAAATGTTGCAAGCTATAAAAAATAACGATAGTGCTGGTTTATATCAAACTACATTAGAACAATTTGGTATAGATACTGATCCAAATAGCCCAACTTATTACCTTACATTGTTAAACCAAGGTATTGATCCTAAAATTGGTGTTAGTCAATATGAACATATTGCTGCAACTGGTGCATATAGTTCAGCAGCGGCAGCAGAATTAGAAATTAAAGATTGGCAAGATTTTTTAAAAAGAGAAATTGACCTTAGAGAAAGCGAATTTGTTGGTTTAGCTTTTGATGAAGTAAAACCAGCGTATGATATGTTAATGCAAGATTTAAGAGCTAATCCAAAATATAATAATTTAGAGTATGGATTATCTCCAGATGCTATTAGTAAAAGAATTGAAGAGCTTGATGATGCATCAGCAAGAGAAGTTACAAGAGCTTTAAGTTTAGAAAGTAAAATAGCAACAACTGAAAAAAAATTTATTAAAGATAGTCAAGACGCGATGGAACAAAAAGTTCATCAAGATATTGTTGCTGGCCCAGGTGTTGCAGAAGAAGAAATTACTCCAGAATATATCGAAAGATTACTTACAGTTGGAGAAGAGTTTACTGACCAATATGGTAAAAAAAGAATAGTTAAAATTAGGGATGATCAAGCAGACCAATTATTACAAAGATTAAAGGGTCAATATGAGGTTGATGATTTTAAACTTAAACGAAGTATAATGACTAAGATAGGCGAAGCAACATCCATAGTAGATATTTTAAATATTCAAGAAGACTTTAGAAGCTCTCGTAGTCAATTAAAAAGTGAAAGCCAACAACAAATAGACAATGCTATACAAATAGCAATAAATAATAATGCTGAGTATAATCTTTATGCTAACAATAAAGATCAACTTGAAGCTTCTATTGGTTATACCGAAGATTATACTGTGGGTGTATCATTAGAAGACCTAACAGTACAACAAGCAACTTTAGATTATTATGACAGATTAATTTGGAGTGGTAAGTACGATATGAACCCAGAGGTAGCAAGAGCTCAAGCACAAAATTACTACAGAAAGAATGTAACTCAAAAATGGAGAAAGTTTGGTTTAACATTACCAGGGTTTGTTCTTGAAAAATTAGGAACTGATCCAACAAAATGGACTAGCGAAACTGTTGGAAAAGCTAGAGAAGCTATTGCTAAAAGAGTAAATGAAAATTCTTTTCCTTTAGGTGCTTTAGTATTTGCTGATGAAAAATTAAAATCTATTCAGGTTCAATCTGGATGGAATGAAAATGTTAATCAAAAGGACAATAAAGAAATTGGCAAAGGTGATAGTAAATTAAACTTTGAAGAACTTGCTGCTAAAGCAAATATTGATGCAACTCAACAATTTGTAGAAACAGATGAAGGCAAAAATATCTCAAAAATTAAAGGAATAAAATAATGGTTTTTATACTTAATGCAAATGATATACAGCAAGAAGCAATAGATTTAGGTGATGGTAAAACTAGAAAGCATAAAGAATTTATGCAATCTGAAATGGGCCAATCATTAGTTAATGAAGGCTATGATCAAGATCAGCTCCTAGAAAATATTGATAATGATAATGTCGTTTTACAAGATGCTGAAAATTCTTATGACACAGCTGGATGGACTGAGTTTATCAATGATGAAAATATAGCATTTGTTGCCGATCTTTTATTAGAAGGTGGTTTAATGGGTGATACAGCTAAGTATGGGGCTGGTGTAAAAACAAGCACTGGTGTTCCAAGTCCTTTAGGTGGAACTTTAGATATTTATCCAGAAAATCAAGATTTAACAACACAAGATAAAAACCTCATGCTTATAGAGCAAGTAAATGCCACAAGACATAATATAACTAAAATGGGATTAAACTGGATGAACCTTGCTAATTTATCACCTGAAGAACAAATTTATGCAATGGCTAATGGTAAAGCAATTATGCTTTACGATGATTACTTTAATGAAAAAGATACTAGCGGAAACAAAATACCTATTGAGGAAAGTTATTTTAATAAAAGAAGAGGGCCAGGTGACGCTACAATGATAATGAAAACTGCGGGTGAGATTGTTCTTGATCCTGTAAACCTTACAACTGCTACAGGAATAGCTAGAGCTTCTTGGAAAGGTTTGAATTATTTATTTGGAAGAGAGATTGCTGAAAGTAAATTAGGTATGATGGGTGTTGGTGCTATTGAGGGCGGAACATTTATGACTGCTTATGATATAGCAAATCAAAAAAATTATATATTAAGTCATCTATGGGATCAGATTGATTGGGAAGCAACAAATGAAAATGCTGAAATTATGTTTAAGATTTACCCTGATCTTGATGATACAGCAATTAGAGAAAAAATAAGATTAGCTCAAGAAAACTCAGAAAACGGTATTTTAGATGAAGCCCTTATTGAAGAACTAAGAGACGATTATTTGGAGTTAACCAGGGGTGATTTTAGATATGGTCAGTTAGGGTTATCAGCTGTAACGGGAATAGCTGCTGGCACGGGTATAGGTGCTGCATTTAAATATGCACCAGCTATTTACATGACTTTAAAAGAGGTGCTGCAAGCATTTCCAAATCAATCAAGAACATTTCACAGTGGTTTTATTTTTCCTGAAGGCGTAAATCCATTAAGTAAAACTGAAATACAAACTCTTAAAAAACTTGCAAAAGGCGATCCTAAACTTTTTAAACAATACAAAGATCAAGTTATTGAAGACAAGTACAAAGAATACAAAAAAAGAAATCCAAATGAAGGATGGGAACAGCTAGAGTTTAAAAAATTTAACAAACGAAATGGTAAAATAGAATATAAACAACCAGAGTATAATTTTAGTGATCCTAAAAACTTTGAGCAAATATCTGATAACTTAATAAATGAATTAGAAGAAGTGGTTAGATTAGCTGAAGCTGGCGATGAACAAGCTATAGATATTGTTTCCCAAGCAACTTGGTACAGAGATGTTGTTGGATCAAATAGAGAAACTTTTGGTGGAATGACTGATACATTTATGGATGTTACAGCAGCCACATCACCTGGTGTAAAAGTACAAAGCAATGTTCAATCTGCAATGGATATTATGAAAAGATATTCTGCTGGTGAATTTGATAAAGAGATAGCAGCTTACAAAGCAAGAATTGATACTGGACAAACAGTAAGTAATAAAAAACTCTCTTTAGAAGATTTAAATGATTTTCCAAAAATTAGAAATGCAGCTGGTAAATTGTACAACACAAACTCTCTTGCAGCGACAGAAGCTTTAATGGGAATGTTTGGACAAATTAAAGCTGGTAAGTCACCAAAGACAATTCAATTTATGCAAAACTTAACAGGCCAAGATAATAATGCAACTATCGATGTTTGGGCAGCAAGACTATTAAGAAGACTATCAGGTCAACCAGGAATTATTCCTGTTGCCGAGAAAGGTGTAGGTGGAAAACATCTTGTTGGAAGTACAGCTGAAAATCCAAGAATTGGTGGTGACTTTGGTGCTGGTCAAAAAATATTTAACCTAACAAAAGACAAAATTAATAATTCTCTTTTAAAAAGTAGAATACAAAAATTAACTGGAATTACAGACGATTTAAATGCTGACGATCTTCAAGCTATGGCATGGTATTTAGAACAAGGTAGAACAGATTATCGTGGTGGAAGTATTATTGATGAAGTTGATAATATGAACCTAGAAAGAACTACCGTAGGTATATCAGGAGATAGACCTGGTGCAAGACAAACAAATTATGAACAAGCAGAATTTGCTGCACCTATTGCCGAGGTATTAAATAAAGACCAGTCTGTAAAGATGTCTAAAACTAATAATACATACGGAAGATTTATGGGTGAAAACGAAAGAGCACTTGATGTTGAGTTTGTTCATACAAAAGATTTTGATGATACTGAGCTAGTAGATGTTTTAAAAACTCAAGCAAAAGAAAAAGATCAAGATAGCTTCTTTGTATCAAAAGTAATAAAATCTTCTAATGAAAGTTCAAATGTTCCTACAAGACCTGGCATGGAAATTTATTTTGATAGCACAAGCGATATGAAGTTAATTAATGAAATAATAGAAGACATTAATAAGTTTGATGTTGATGGATTTACATTTATTACTGACATGAGACAAGCTGATAAAATAGAGGTACAAACTAGACCTGGATCACCTGAGACTGCAAACATTAATGGTCTAAGATTACAATATATGCCTGAATATGATCCTAACTTTAATCCAGCTAATTATGATCAAATTATGGAAGACAAAACAGTATTCTTTGGTAAGATTTTAGAACAGATTTTATCAAACAAAAAAATAATAAATCAAGCAGATGTTGTACAATACGAAACAACGGTGTATAACAAGGGAAGTGATTATTAATGACAGGAGAAGTCAAATGGTTATGACAGATAAACTAGCTAAAAGACTTGAGAAAGAATTTGGCAAAGATAGTGAAGTTTATAAGATGCTGGTAACAAATGCACCTAAACAAACATCTGAAGAACAAGTCACATACACTGGAGCATTAAATGGATCAGGCAAGAATAAACAAGATTAAAGATATGTTTGGTGAAAATAGCCGTACTTATCTTTTACTCTTGAAAAACCTAAAAGATGTTGAAGAAAAAAATTCATCTTTTGAAAAAGAAAAAGTTACAGAAACTGTTAATCTAAGACCAGATTTAAACGATTAATAGTAGTCAATGTAACCAAATACATTTATAAACATTTATAGTAGGGAAGCTTTTGCTTCCCTTTTTTATTGGAATTTTTCATGGATATTACAGAAACAGAAGAAACAGTAGATAATACTGTAGAAGAGACACCTATATCCCCAGCAGTTTTAACTGAAGATGATATGAATTTTGAACTTTCTAACGCTCTGTTAGTACAAGAACAAGATAATAATGATGTTGATAATGCATTACTAAGGTTTGATGATATGCAAAACTGGGGCTACGGAGTAAGCCCTAATGATGAAGGATTAACTGAAGCTGCATGGTATATTCCTAACTCAAGATTTAAGAAAGCTAAATCAAGAGTTAAAGGGCAAATTGAAGGTGCTAAAAAAAATTTACCAGAGTATGTAATTGAAAAAGAAATCCAAGATGCTCAGATTTTGCAAAATGAAAAAACTATGGGTATTCTTAATGAAACTGATCCTGGCTCAAAAATTGTTGAGCTACAGCAACTACAAGAAAATATAGTAAGAGCTCAAGCCGTTCTTGATGAAGCAAGAAAAACTGGTAATAAACAACAAATTAAAAAAGCTAAAACAGAGTATGAAAAATTAGTTTTACAAGCTAGAGATGCTGAAAGCTTTATTAACGAACTTACTGATGACGGTTTATATAAAGAATTTTTAAAAAAAAATCTTGATGAAAATCCTGATGCAAGTTTTGATGCTGGTCAGCCAGTATCAGGCATGACACCTACCACAACTGTTGATGATGCATCTGATGAAGTAGTAAAAGCTTTTGATAATATTGTTGATAATTTAGATGTTAGTGAAGGTGCATTAAGTGACTTTACAGTAAAGACTAGAAATGCTGCTGGTGATGAAATTGAAACTGCACCTTATGATGTATGGGAATATATTGAAGCAGTAAGCCAAGGTGAAAATTTTAAGATTATCGCTAACTCTCAAAAGAGAGGTACGATGCCTGATGATCATGTTAAAGAACTTGCAGCTATGTTGGGTATGAACCCTAAAAAATTAAAAGAGACAATCTTAAAAACAAATAAAGGCGAATTATGGAACGCTGAAACATTGACTGCTGCAAGAGCTGTGTTGGTTGATGAAATAAGAAAATTAAAAAAGTTATCTTCTTTAGCATCAGCTGAAAATGCTAGCGGGGAAATAAAGCACGCATTTGCTATGCAGTTACAAATGGTAAATTTAATTCAATCAAGAATTAAAGGTGTTCAATCCGAAGCTGGTAGACTTTTAAGAAGTACACAAATCCCTATAGAGGGAACTCAAACACCAGCTCTTTTAGATCAAGCTTTAACGGATAGTTTAAATTTACTAGGCGGTAATCAAAGTGTTACAGATATTGCTAAAGCTTTAGATCAAACTATTGGTGTTGAAGATGCTTTATTTGTAGCTAGAGATAAATCAAATTGGTTAAAAGGATTTGATGCTCTTAATGAAAGTAGAATGAATTTTCTTTTATCAAGCCCTGTTACACAGTCAAAAAATCTTGTATCAGCTTGGGGTTTAATGAGCGAAGAGTATGCGTACTTAAAAAGAACTGCTGCAAAAGAAATAAAAAAAGCAGAAAAAGACCCAACATATATACCAAAGATTTCTGAAGAAGAAGCTGCTGCTTACTACATAGGCATTATTGATACTATAGCCGAAGCATTTAAGGCAGCAAAAATATCCTATAAAACTGGCACTCAAATTATGCCAGGGCAAAAATGGGGTAGTGCTATGCAAAGAGAAGAAAGTTTTTCAGCTACTGGCCTGGGTATGGAAAGTGATACTTGGTTAGCTGATTTTGTTGATGTTATGGGAAGGGTAATGACACTTGATCGTATACCTGGAAGAGCATTAGGTGCTGGTGACCAATTTAATAAACAATTAGCTTATAAAGGAAAACTTTATCAGTTAGCTGTAGGAGAAGCAAAAAAGATAGATGTAAAAGTTACTGATGCTAATGCTGAAGATATTATTGCACATTATCTTGCTAACCCAACTGATGAAATGATAGAAGCTGCAACTCTTCATGCAAGAGAGGTTACTCTTACAGATGAACTTACTGCGGTTGGTAAAATCTTAATGAGAGTGTCTAACAGTAGATTTGCTAATTTATACATACCTTTTGCTAGAATACCTATCAGGGCAGCTGAATGGACATTTACAAAAATACCTGGATTACAAAAATTTAGTAATAAATATAAAGCTGCTAAAGCTAAAGGTGGTGCAGATTGGGAAAGGATGAAAACCCAAGTAAATTATACACAAGGTGTTGCAGCATTTTTTATGGCAATGGGTGCTTTAGGTGTTTGTACTGGCCCAAGACCAAATAATAAAAAGGACTTAACATTGATGCAAGCTAGAGGTATACAGCCAATGAGCTGTAAACCACCTGGTTCTGACAAATGGGTAAGCTATCAAGGTATAGAGCCTTTTTCTACAGCAATAGGATTGTTTGTAGGTTTAGGAGAAATGGCAGCTGATCCAAATTTAGACAGAGAAACTTATAAAGAATTATTTTTCGGTAGTGTAATGTTAGTCCAGGATGTTATGCTAGAAAGCACAATGCTTCAAAGTGTTGCTGAAATGGTCGATGGTTTAACTGGTGAATATGGACTTTATTATCAATTTACAAAACAAATAGAAGGTATCAAAGATCAGTTTGTTCCTAATATTTATAAAAATCTTAACAACCTAACGACTAAGAATAAAAAGCTGCAAAGTGATTACAATGATTTTAGAGATATGCTGCCTGACTTTAAAAGGTATTCACCATATTGGAGTGAAAGCAATCCAAACGCTATAACTCAGTTTGGAGAAAAAGATCAAAAACCAGATGCTTATATGATGTTTAAGGTAACGGAAGAAAAAACATTTCCTTTGCCTAATGGAAAAGATGCTTTTGAACAATTAGCATTAATGCAAGGTGCATCATTTCCAAGATATTGGCCTGAAACATTTTACACAGAAAATGGTTTTCAAGTAGAAATCGGTAATGGAAAAATTATTGAGCAAATCCAAATAGACGCTGGTAAAATTTTTAAACCAATTTTTACCGAATATATGACGGAAGCTTTTCCAGAATATTTAGCTAAATATAAATCCGACAATTTCATTCCAGAAGATTTTCCATTTGGACTTGGAAATTCAAAATTAAATGAAAGAATAACTGAGATTGGTGGTTCAAGTTTTTTTGGGCCAGAGCCAGATGATACAGAAGTTAAGAAAAAAAGTGTGCGTGATAAAGTTAACAGTGATTTAGGGACATATTTTTTAAAATCTTACAAACAAGCGTGCTTTGAATTTATGGATAAACATCCAAAACTTTATGAGGAAATAGAAGACAAAATAGACGAATTTCATAACTCTACTGATAAAGTAGATGAAGAAGGAATAAATACTAGAAGTACAACTTTTAAAATTAAATAGGAATTAACATGACACTATCAACCACAACCAACAAAGTGTCCTATTCGGGCACTGGGTCACAGGACACCTTTGCCTATACTTATAAAATTTTCTCATCATCTGATATTAAAGTTTATATAAGGGACAATTCAGGCACAGAGACATTAAAGACTGAAACAACACATTATACTGTAAGTAATGTTGGAAATGCTTCTGGCGGTAACATTGTATTTACTACAGGCAATACTCCATTAAGTACAGACACAGTTATTATTGTTAGAACAGTACCTTTAACACAAACATTTGATTATGTTCTTAACGATCCTTTTCCTTCAGATAGTCATGAGGATGGTTTAGATAAATTAACTATGCAAGTGCAGCAAGTTAAAGAAGAGGTTGATAGGTCTATAAAAGCTTCTGTTACTAATACAATTAACTCAACTGAATTTACACAATCATCAACTGATAGAGCTAATAAATTATTTGGTTTTGATAGTGCTGGTAATATTTCTATAACAACTAATGTAGGAACTAACAGAGGTGATTGGGCTGCATCCACAGCTTACAATGAAAGAGATTTAGTAAAAGACACATCTACTAATAATGTCTTTCAAGTAAATACTGCACACACATCTTCTGGATCGCAACCTCTTACCTCTAATGCTAACTCATCAAAATATGATTTATTAGTAGATGCTGCTTCAGCAACATCATCAGCTGCTGCTGCTGCTACTAGTGCTACCGCTGCTGCGGGCAGCGCAACTACCGCTCAAGGTCATAGTAATACTGCGAGTGGCCATAAAGATACAGCGACTACAAAAGCAAATGAAGCGTCTGCTTCTGCATCAACTGCTGCTGGTCATGTTTCAACTGCAAGTGGTCATGCTACAACAGCATCTAATCATAAAACTACATCTCAACGATTTGCTACTCATACAGGATCAACTGTAACGGATGCTAATACTGGAAGTGATACAGGATTGTATTCTGCTAAACACTACGCAGACTTGGCTGAAACAAAACTAGATAATTTTGATGATATTTATTTGGGAAGTAAAAGCTCCGCACCAACAGTCGATAATGATGGTGATGCTTTAACGACAGGAGCATTATATTGGAACTCATCTAACAATAATTTATATGTATGGAATGGATCAGCTTGGGTAATAGGAGCATTTAGCTCTGGTGGTTTCCTTGCTACAGGCAACAACTTATCAGATGTTGCTAATGCTGGAACAGCCAGAACAAATTTAGGTTTAGGAACAGCATCAACTTTAAATGTTGGAACAAGTGCAAACAATATTCCTCAACTTGATGGTAATGCAAAACTACCAGCAGTCGATGGATCACAGTTAACTGGTCTAGCTTCTGGCGGTACTATTAATATGACTATTGGATCAGGATCAAGTGCAGTTAGTGCTGGTACAACATTAACCAGAGAGACAAATGGTGAAGCTAAAAAAGTAGAAGTATCTACAACAACTACAAATAATACTTTTGCTGGAACTTCTATAGCTACTGCTGTGTCAGCAATTAGTGATAGAACTTCCAGAACTGTTAATGCTTCTGATATGGGTGCATCATGTGATGGTCGATATTTGATGGCTTTTAATACTTCCAAAACAAGTAATGGTCAGTACAATTATTGGTATCTTCAATCATTTGTCCATGATGGTAATGGTAATATTACTGCTGGTACACCAACTCAAGTATCAAGTTATGCAGAATTTGGATCCTATGGTCATAATCGTAGACTAGGTAATTTTAGGGTTGAATATATAAAAGAGTGTAATGCCGATGCTGGTGGTACATTCACAGTCGTAAGTGGGTATAGTGCTGGTTACGGTCAATACGGTATGCAAAGAATACTTTACTTTATTACCGTGGATAATTCTGGTGCGATTACTGTTGTAAGTAATACAAACATTGGTAGTGCAATGTTAACGCAAGAGGATTCTACTTACAATCAAAGTGGTGGTTTTTGTTCATTTGATTATGGAATACATTCTGCAAGTGGAAACACATTTAAGTTAATTGCTCATGGTTGTTGGGCGCGTACTATAGATTATGTAGGTTATTTTAGTAAAACCCATCTAGTAGAATGGACTGTTACTTGGACAGGCAGTGGATATACTCTCACAAAAACAAGAGGTAGACATCAAACAGGGGAAAACCCAACGGCTATGTCAGGGAATTATCATGGGGAAATGATGATTGTACCTGATAGTGGAAGTGATGGTCATGTAAGTGTTTTAACTATGGGAAGTGCTGGTAGTACATTTTCTAGTGGTAATATGTATATGAATAGATATACCTACAGTAGTACAGATACATTTCAAAGAAATCTTAATACACAAATTGTCCCTGGTATAGCCAATACAGATGGTCGTAAGTTTAGAGCTATACATGGTAAGTTTTGTGGCTTTATGGCTATGGGATTTAATATGAGTGGTACTAGCTCTAATTTAGCAATTAGGACTGTTAGATATAATGGTGCTATCACTACTGATGTTCAAGGTTTTGTAAGTGGTAGTTCAGATGCTCCAAATGGAAAGTATGATTATCTTAATAATGAACTTGTAACTACAGGTGATACTGCTAGCCGTAAAGGTCAAAATAATCATATAAGTAGTTATCCTATTTCTACAACAGATAATGGTAGCTCAATAACTATTGGTACTGCAACTAATCACAATAATAGCTCTAACTTTAATCCTAGTGGCACAAACAGTTATAAGCATCATTTTGCATTAGGTTTTGCTGGAGCTTCAGTATCGCTTATTGGTGAAACAGATATAACAGGAGCTTATTCTCAAAAAGGTAGATATTGGGTTTATGCAACAGGAAGTGGTAATGAAGCATCATTTAGTGGATTTAAAGCTGGCATAATGAAACTTACTACTAATGTTACAGCTACAAACAAGTCTAAGTTTTTTGGATTTGCACAAGAAGCTGGTACTGCTGGAAGCTCTATTAAAGTTATGCCTAATGATACCGAAGGCCTAGAAACTAATGTTAGTGGTTTGACGCATGGTACTACTTATTATGTTGCTGATAATGGAACATTAACTACAAGTGCTGGAACAGATAATCCTTTGGCTGGTCAAGCTATAGGAACAACAGCATTAAGACTACCAACAAAATCTGTAGCTAGTGCTGTTGGTGCTGGTGCCTTAGCAGACACATCAAGAGTATTTTGTGGTGCTGTAGATTTTAGACGAGATAGTGGTGTTGCAGATAGTGTAATTATATCACTACCAGCTTCTGTCAATAGAGCTGATGTTAGAGGTTATCATATGTATGGGGTTGGTGTTGGTTTTAGCGCAGACGCAAGATTACGAATAAAGCCATATCACAATGGGTCAACTATTATGACAGGCAATACAGTAAGGACTGCTAACTTTGTTGCCTATAGTGGATCTGCAACATCAAATGAAACACACGATTGGTCTGATTATTTACAATTTGGTATGGTGGGTAATAATTTATATGTCGGAAGTCAACAGCCAATTCAAACTTATAATGCTGGCGATTATTCTCCAAGATTAGCTTTTGATATTCATTGGGAAAATAATTTTAAAAATTTAGGTTACAGATACCAAGCAACACAAAGACATGGAAGTACCAATAATTATATGATGACTGATATGGGAGTGGGAGGTAATGCAAACTCTTTTACCAATTCAGATTATATTTCTCAATTTTATATTTACCCTTCAAGTGGAACATTTGTCGAAGGTATAATTTCAGTTTACGCAATAGTTAAAGGATAAGTTTATGGCACAAGAACAAGTATATGATGTAACTAACAAAAAATTTATTACGATTGAAGTAGATAACATAGAAGACCCAAACACATTATCGAATAAAATTTATAATAAAAAGGGACAAAGAAATAATCTTTTACTAGAAAGTGATTGGACTATGTTGTCCGATAATTCTTTAACGGAAGAACAAAAAATTGAAGCTTCAACATATCGACAAGCATTAAGAAACTTACCAGATCAAGAAGGTTTTCCAGATGTTAATTTTCCAACTAAACCAGATTTTATATAGGAGGACAAAATGAAACTAGCAACATTGAAAGAAAACAATCAAATCGTAGCTTTAGCTGAAGATATAACTTCAATTGGCTTTAATGGAGATTTTAATCAACTAGCTTTAACAGGAGATAGAACAGTTAAAGAATGTGTTGGCATTGAAGATGGTAAAGCCATTTGGGAAGAACAATTAATTGAAGGAACAGAGTTTCCATTTCTTCAATTTGCTGATTACACGGAAGATAAAATTAATATCTTTGAAAATATTGATGATAGCGAAGCACCTGATGGATTGGAAGAACAGAGATGGTCTTATACAGAAGAAAGAGGTTTTTATGTTTCAGATGCCTATTTTGAAGAAGAAGGAGTTAACGAAGAAGGTTTTAGATTTATAAAATATTCTGATGGATATATGCATACTTTCTATGATCATGGTGAGCATGAAGGTTTTATAGCTTTTGAGTATGTTGGTGAATAATGGCTAAAACAACTGTTGCAGAAGTAGACAAAAAAGTAGCGGTCTTAGAACAAGCTCTTATAGACCATCAACGATCATGTGAAAGCCTATCAATAGAAACTTTAGGCCGTGTTAAAAGATTAGAGTATTTAATAGGTTCATCAGCTGTTGGTATTATCTCTTTATTATTAGCAATATTATTTGATTTATAAAATGTTTACATCATTACTAAGTTTATTTTCACCATTAATATCAACGGTGCTAGAGAGAGTATTACCTGAAGACAAACAAAAAGTTAAAGAGATTGAAGCTGCAATAAATTTAGAGTTAATAAAAAATTCAGCAGTTTTAGAGAAAGGGGCAACTCAAATTATTTTGGCTGAAGCAAAATCTGAGCATTGGCTAACTGCTAACTGGAGACCTCTTCTCATGTTAGTAATCATTTCAATAATTGCCTGGAACTATTTAATAGCAGCATTGTTAAATGTTGTTGCTTTGTTATTGTACGGACAAACTTTCCCTCTTCAAATTGATCTACCTCAAGAGATGTGGACACTTTTAACTATTGGAACGACAGGCTATGTAGCTGGTAGAAGTTTTGAAAAGGTAGCAGAAAACATAAATATTAACAGAAATCAAAAAAATTGACCGTCATAGAAGCTCATACAGAGCTTTTTAAACTCTCCCCAATACTAAAGTAACCCCATAAATGAGGATAAAATGGCAAATAAAAATGTACTAGAAATGTACCCAAAGCACATGGTCTCATGCCCAGAGTGTGGAGGTATCAATTATTTTGTTGAAGCTCAGTATTTGGAATTTAATATTACTGGAGCTGAAATGGAAATTGTTGGTTTAAGGTGTGCGAGCACAGACTGCAATTATGTAATTGAGGTGAACAATGATCAAGAAGTCAACTTAGAGTTTGAATTAGAATAAGGAGAGTATCTTGAGTAAAGCATTAGGAAGAGGAAGACCAGGTTTAAATAATAAAGATTTAAATCAAGCGATATCATTATGGAAGGAACATGGTAAGAGTATAGGCAAGGCAGCTTTATCAGCTGGAATGTCTTATGCAACATTTTACAACAGACTAAATAGAGCATTTGATGTTTTAGGTGAAAACGATAATAACGAGTTTGATATTAAACCACCATTTGATCCTGAAGAGCCCGTTGAAAAAACTGTAGAACGGATGCTCGAAAATTATAAGAATAATAAAAGAGCAAAAGACGAAAGAGACCTTATGCCAATTAAGGTTAATCATGACAAACCTATCTGTATTGTTTTTATGGGTGATCCACATATTGGAAACCCAGGAATGAACATTGAAAGTTTTATGGATGATGTTCAAATTATTCGTAATACCGATGGAATGAAAGTTATAAATTTAGGAGATACAACTGATGCCTGGATAGGATATTTGTGCAAGCTATATGCTAATAGTCCTGTTACGGTAAATCAAACTTGGCGGCTCGTTGAATATTTCTTAGGCAAAGAGAACGGACTTGGTGATCAATTCTTAGTAGCGATAGCTGGTAACCATGATTTATTTCATGAAAGCTATGGTGATATTTTAGAGTGGATGAAAGAGCCAAAAACTATTTATGAAGAGTGGGCTGCAAGTTTAGATATACAATTTACTAATAATGTATCTTGTAAAATTCATGCTGCTCATGACCATCCTGGTAGATCACAATATGCTGCAAACTTTGGTCAGACTAAAGCTGCAATGTTTATGTCTAAATACGATATCATTGCTGGTGGTCATACCCATACTTGGATGACTTCAACTTTTGAACAGCCAGGTCATGATCGAGTATGTCATACAATAAGAGCTCGTGGATATAAACACTTTGATCATTACGGAAAAAAATTAGGCTATGAAGAAATGCAATATGGCCAAAGTATATGTTGCGTGATTGATCCAAGAGCTGAAAGTCGAATTGATTTCATAACAACTTTTCCGTCAGTAAAAACTGCTGCGGATTTTCTTAATTATAAAAGGAGTAAACTATGATGGGAACTAAATCTATTTTAATGGGTGCTAAATCCAAAAAGAAAAAGGCCAGTGTATCAGGTAATAAAGCTGCTGGTTCTGGCAACCCAAAAAAACTTGGTGGATCAGTAGTAAGGCCGTCAACTAAGTCTCGTTCTAAAAAATCTATGTATTAATCTCAGCGAAGATTAGCGAAAGAAATTTATAAGACGATGTAAATTTCAGCGAAGAATTAGAGAAGAAGTTATTGATAGTTTATAAAAGTTATCTATAGTAAAACATAATTAATATAGTAATTATAGGTTATCAATGGTCAATTTTACGGGTTCGAGTCCCGTCACTCCCGCCACTACTTTTAGCAGTATTCTGCCATTATCAGGCAGTTTACCCCCTCTCAGAGAGCGATCCAGAGAAAAAAACAGCAAATTTCTGAACAGTTTTTGCGATTGTTGTTTGCGGGTTTTTGCGGGTTTTATTTTTATACCTCTTGACTATGACATATCCTGTCATTATATATATACATATGATATCAATTAAGATATCATGATATAGTCAAGGGAGATGACAATGAAAATATATCAAGATAAGACTAAGAAAAAAAATGGTACAAAATCTTGGGTTGCAGATGATGGGCAATCTAAAAGACACTTTGATACTAAATCAGAAGCATTAGATTATGAAAGAGATGTTCTAGTGCAGCAGACCAATGGCGTGTTTGTAAAAGTAGGTGATAGAACTACAGTAGCAAATGCGGTCGAAGCTTATGTAACTTATTTAGAAAGAAGATACGAAGCTGGTACAATTAAATCTAAAGAGTATAAAGGTGCTGTTAACAAAATAACTCTTATGGCCAACATGGTTGATTTTTATAAGAAGGTTAATGAGATCGATGTTTTAGATTTAGAAAAGCTTGTTGAAAGATTAGCTGTAGGTAGATCATATAAGACTGTAAAAAATTACCTTATCACATTAAGTAACTTTTTTAAGTTTTCAATGAAGATGAGATGGGCAGCTTCAAATCCTGTTAGAGAAATTGTATTAGAAGATTTAGTAAAAAGAGAAATTAGTTACGAAGATAATCTTGCTAAGAAAATTTCTGACAATAATATAAATGCTGTTCTTGATGCTGCTGAAGATGAAGTAAGTAAGTTAGCAATTTTATTATCAATATCTACTGGATTAAGAGCGGGTGAACAAAGAGCTCTTACTTGGGGCGATATTGATTTTGAAAAAAACAAATTGTCTGTAAACAAATCTGCTGATGAAAATAATCAGATTAAAGGGCCGAAGACAAAAGCTGGTGTTAGAGATATTCCTTTAAGATTAGAATTAAAAGAAGCGTTACAAATCTGGAAAATGAAATCTCATTTTTCTACAGATAATGATTTAGTTTTTTCAACTGCTCAAGGAACTGTACTTGGCCCAAATTATTTTATGAGACAAGTTTTAAAACCAGCTCAAAAAGCATCTGGTGTTGATGGTTTTAGATGGCATGATCTAAGACATTATTTTGCATCTAAACTTTTACAAAACTTTCAGGATGAGGTTTGGACTGTAACAACAATTATGGGTCATGCTGATATCAACACAACTCATAAAATTTATAGTCACTGGTTAGAAGACGCAGCTAGAGATGAAAAAATACATAATAAATTTAACAATGCATGGAGTTAATAATGGGCGGTACTAAAAATTGGTATATGGATGAAGAAGAAAAAATCCTCCAGGAAGTAGGGGATGAGTATTATGAAGAAAAGTTTGAAAGAGAATATAGTCAACCTTGCGAACCTTGTTTAAATGATTACCCACATTTTAGAATTGAAAATCATGGATCAATAGTAACTTTTACACCTCTTAATGATGCTGCAACGGGATGGTGGTTAGAGGAAGTTGAACCTGATTGCCAAATGGTTGGCAAAAGTTATGCAGTAGAAAATCGTTTTGCACCAGATATTATAAAAGGAATTAATTATGCCATCACTGGGAGATAAATTATTATTTGAACCACAGCATGATGGCTGTGATGATTTAAGATTAAACATGGTTAACTTTGCCAAGCAATTTGGTTTAACTGATAAAGAAATTATTGAGCTCATTGAACAGACAAACAGAGAGCTAGAATTTTTTGAAATGCTACCAGATCACGAAAAAAAGAAGGCATTACAGCAAACTACAGATAATGTTAATAGATTATTAATAGAAAATCCTGAACTAGACGAAATTAGCCCATATCTTAGCTCTATGCCACAAGATAAATACGACATCAATTAGTATTCAACGATATATAAATGGCTCTGTATGAGCTTCTATGACGGTTTTTTTTAGCTAAAGATCGTTCCAAAACTCATTTTCTTCTTCAGCAGCAGCAACTATTAATTTTGTTGCAATATTTCTCATCTTAAATGGGTTAGTTGGGTAGCGATAATAAATAAACTGATCATCACTACCTCTAACTAGAAATCTAATTTCCCCTGGGATTGCCCACATCAGAAAATTCTGTGATTGTCCTTCTCGTAATATAACTTCTTTTTCCAATTTGTTTAACTGGTATTGACCCTTCTTTGATAGCCTTCCGAACTCTGGCCCTGTTACCTTCACTGCTTGATCCAAAGAGCTCTTCTGCTGCTTGAGGAACGGATAATAAAAGATTTTTTTGAGCTGTTTCTTCCATAACATTTTATACCTTACAGATCGTCAAAACCAGGTATTGCATCTTCATCCATACCAGGCAATGGATCATCAAAAGGATCACCAGCAGCTTGCACTGCATCAGTGTTAGGAAATAAATTAAACTGTGCTATTTCAGGATAACCAGCTTCTGCATTTTTAGAACTTATTTTAATGCCTAAAGAATTTCCAGCTTCAGATAATTTATGAACAACTTTAGCTTCTAACTCAGGATCATTTAAATTTAACCATAATGCTCCTGAATATGCTTCGTTCATATTCATTGATTGTTTTAATTGTAACTTACCGTTTGAAAAATGGGGTTTTGCCATTGTAACTCCTATGCTAATTGTTTATATAAAGTTTTGTATTTAGTGGTAACTTTCTTACCTATAATATTAAATTTTTTATTGGTGGTTTCTAGCTGCTTAAAATATTCCTTCATGGATTTAACTAAGCTGTCCTGACTTTCCAATGTGTCCCAATAATTCATAATGTCTTTCCAATAATCATTGCACCTTCCAAAATCTTGCTCAACAAATCCATCATTCCAACTTTCTAATGATGGTGGTTGTATGGTTGAGGAAGCTTCCTGGGTAGGCTGGGATGAGGAATGATCAACCTCTACACCTTCCTTAGAAGCTTCCCGCTGGTCAGAACGAGGTTTAGCTTTGCTAGCTTTTGCTTTACCATGGCTCTGACTTTTCTCGTTAGGGTCTAAATCGGATAAAGCATCCTTGATCCATAAATCTAAACCTAATCCAAACAATGCAATGTTTTTAACTAAACATCTTTTTTCAGTGTTTATAATTTGATGCATTTGAGGATTTTTAATTGGAATGTTTTTTAAATCTGTAACAGGCAACTGACATTGTATTGTCATACCGTTTATAGTTAATTCAGTTTGTATATAAACTTCTTTAGTATCTTGGTCTTTAAAGTAATGAAGGCCTGTAGTTTGATCCATTATAGTTTTATATTCAAAACTTTCTACAGCATCAGAAGTCGCAAGTATTCTCCAAGCATTGGGCCAAGAAACATAATCAAACTTACCTTTCTTTTCTCGCAATTTTGATACATCAATATTGTATAGTGTTTTAAATAACTCTTTCATTTTCTCCCTCAATCTTCTTAAAATTAAAAAAACTTTTGTATTGTGGATTTCTTTTTACCCACTCTCTTGCATAATATGGCTGATAATTATTATTGATTTTAAATTCATCATCATTTGTCATGACTTCTTTTTCCCATCTAATTCTATTAATAATCATTGCAGCAGATATTTTTGTTTTACCTTTGTTAATATAATCTCGGCAAAACTGATCAAACAATTCATAGACTTCAGGATTGTTTTCATGAAAATCTTTAAAAGCTTCTTCTCTTTTGTTTCTGTATGTAGGCTGCAACAAATCAAAAAGAGTTTTTTCTAATTGCGCATCCATCATAGCGACACCGTCATATCAATTATCCAGACTGCTAACAAAATTACAGCCATGCCAAAAAATATAATTCTTAAAAATTCCATGTAACTCATCCTATTACTCCTAAAATTACCCACACTTCAAAAACAACAATGACAACCATCAAGTATTGTGCCCATCTTGGCGGTGTCCAATCCCAATTAATTTTTCTCATTTGTAACCCCATAATTGTTTAGCTAAGTCTCTTTGATCAGGGTTCATGTTGTTCCACCTCCAATCACTAAAATCAGGCTCTATTAACTCAAATAACTCTTTTACATTTCTTGCATTACGCAAAATATTTTCTCTTCTCTTACAAGTAACTATTGTTGATCCCATTACTTGATCCAGATATTCATCAGTTAGTTTTGAACAATTTTCAGAATTAAAAATTACATAGTCATCTTCATTGGCAACAACGATTGTTGGTGATTTTTTTGATGCATACCAATAACCAGCAACTTGACCTAGCCAACTATCCAATGGTTCTTTTGGTAATGGTTTTTTATAAAATCCTGATTTTGATCTTTGGTTAGCAGTAGGCCATACAGTTTTTAATTCTATATGACCGCTCTCAAAATCTTCTCTACCACTGTATGGTAAAGCACAACCAGGCAGCTCGAATAAATATTCCTTCTCCCCAAGGAACTGATTTAATCCGAGCTGCTGGCCCACCTCTCTGATGCCAGCTATTGCGTTCTCCGCTACAATTTCAATAAGATCAGAATAGTAATGATGTTTAAAACTATCCTTTACATCCCACTCAACTGGCTCATAGGCTAAAAATTCTTCTTTTGCTATTTTGTAATCTTCATCATCTTCAGAAATTAATTTTGCATCGACTAATTTTTGAACTGTCGTACCAGCTTGCATTGGTGCAGATTTTGTTTCTAACAATCTAACTGTACGCCAAGCTTCTTTTATTAACTCTTTATCATCTGAAAGTTTTATTACTGACCATGCTTTTTTAATAAGAGGTCTTTTGTAGCATTTATCAAAAACATGAATATGAAATGGTGAAGATTTTACATTACTATGATGAAAGTAATTTAAATTCGCTGCCCAATCTGGTGTTGCTAATTTACCTTCCATGATATCTCCCGTTTCTTTAAGTGATTTGGAAGATAACTTGATTTGACATGGAATGTCAATAATAAATGTTATTAGCAATCATTAACTATTACTTATGCAAGCATTAGGCCATAAAAAAGGGAGCATATAGCTCCCTTAATTACATCATTTTTCATATTAATTTAATCAGTTTTAAATAATAATGATGTTTTTTTATCAAATGGTTTTTTATGATAATCATCATCAGATATCATCCATACTGATCTATGAGACCTACCATCTATTGTAGCAAATATTTGATATATTTCTTCAACTTCTACACTTCTTAAAACTTTATCTGTAAATGGTACAAGTAATGATAATTTTCCAAACGGCTCTTTATAGGGTTTATAAAAACCAATTTGTCTTATGCCATGTTCATCAGCACTTTTTTTTGTTAACTTAACATAGGAAAGTTTTTCTAAATAATGCTCACCAGGGGTAGTGTCTAGCATAATTACTTTATCCCAAGATTTATAACCTTCTTCATTGGATAATAATAATTCGCAATTTGGAAGATTAACTGGGGGAAGAGCAAATCTTTCCTCTTTTATTATTTCAACATCAACCTCAGCAGGTTCACCATTTAATTGTTGGTTTGTTCCTAAATTTACATAACCTTTAATCTTAACGGGGTCTGGTGGAAATAATAAAATAGCTGGTGGTATATTTAGTATCTTACCATACAACTCTGCATCCTCTACCGATATTTGAGTTTTACCGTTCATGTGCCGAGAAATACTTTCTGGGCGTTTATGTAATTTTTCAGCTAAATCTATATTTGACAAACCTTCGTTACTAGCAGCTAACTGAAGAATATTTATTTTATTCTTTTCGCTTTTTATTTGTTTTCGCATCATCATTTTTAACAATCCCATTTTGTTTGAATTACTTTCTAATTGATTAATAAAATCATTTGCTTTTACATATGTCTTCAACTTTACCTTCTGTTCCATGTCACATCCTTATATTGCAATTTGTTATTATTCGTAACAATCATACAAATTATAGTTGGACTATTATTCATACCATATTGACTGCTACTGTCAAACTAATATATGACATTGACTTGATCTGTCAAGCAAATAGACATAATATGTTATGAAATATTACATTTAATGGAGAATAGATTGCGTTTAGAGGATTGGAGAAAAACAAAGTTAAGAGGTGGAAAGCCAATGTCATATTCAGTTTTAGCGAATGGGATAGGGGTGTCACACGCAACGGTAGCAAGAAGATATTGTTTGCCTTTTGATCACAAAGATTTTTCAAGGCCAGCAGAAGATATCATGCTGAACATACAAGAATTTACAATGGGATCGGTAACCCCAAATGATTTTTATAATTTACCAGAGGTTAATATTGAAGAAACAGAAGTGGCATAACAATGAGTAATCCATCCGAAAAAATGTTGAGAAGGATGGCACATTTTCCAAAAGACGCAGCAGAAATGCGTGATGTGGAAATTGAAGAAGCTTTGGAAAGTTTATTAATAGCTACGGAAGAATTAAAAAGATTAAAAAAAGAAAAAGATGTAACCGCTGTTGATGTTGCAAGAACATTAATAAATCCACAATTCCCGAATAGAGCAAAGAAAGCGATATCTAATTATACCTGGTTAGATGTGGCAATTACCATTGCTAAGAAATGGTACGAACTTAGGAGTTTGTAATGTATGCGAAAGAAGGTCTCGAAAAGAAAAAGGCAAGGTACAGAGCTGCCGCTAGGAAATTGTTTTGTCTGCGGACATCAGCATTATCGCCAAGACAACACCTGGGTTATAACAGCGAGCGACAAACTTTTATGCGAGCCAATGAGGACAAACTGCTTAGACAAGCTTCAAACTATTACCGAAAACAGCACCAAAGAGAAGAGGGGCTTTACAATGAAAACGAAATATGATACCGATGGTGCTATATATAGCCGAACGGCTGTTAAACCCACCAAAACAAATTATAGAAATAAAGAACATAGCAATCTAAATAGCTCTCAAGCTATACATAGCAGAGCTAGAGCTGATAAAATTATAAAGGATGTAGCTAGAGAGCTTAACCCTTATTACTCAGCAGCAAAATCAAACCGACAAAAAATTGGCACACTTGACTTTCGATGGAAGAGAGTATTCAAGCAGCTAGATAAAAATCTATCCAGGGATAAATACGCTACTCTCCTCTCTCAAGCGTCAAAACTTACCGATGAAAAAAAAGGTATATGGCTAACTAGAATGGAGAAACATCTTGGTCTCAAAACTGTTCCACGAACATGATGTAGCAGAACTGTATGATTTTTTTATTGAAGCTGCATACATAGAACAAATTATGCCTTCCGTTACCCGTAAACAGAAACTATCTTATTGGCCTGATCATAAAATAGCCTGGGATGCTTATGGATGGGATAGTGGAGCTAAACCTACAATACGACCATCTGCAAAACAAATAGATCATTATGATAAAGCATTAGAACTATCATCTATGATCAACCTGGATGACAGAAAGCTTATCTGGGCAGTAGCACACAGCTCCATTATTAACGATAAAAAAAAGGGCATTGGATATAGAGAGCGAGGGCCTAACTGGCAGAGAGTAGCAAAGATTATGGCTATAGATCATAGGACTGTAAGAAGGAAGCTTATTGATGCT
>Ga0222719_10000583_pt1 | contig 36083 bp, 49 predicted proteins | sample C33_34DmetaG_FD_165039 | JGI IMG/M metagenome (GOLD analysis project Ga0222719, IMG submission 165039) | Estuarine water microbial communities from San Francisco Bay, California, United States - C33_34D | ecosystem: Environmental > Aquatic > Marine > Unclassified | place: USA: California... | reverse complement strand
AAAGAAAGTATTACAAATCGTAAATCTCTCTCCTGATGAATCTTGGATTGAGGAAATTGTTGACGTTCACCCAATGAAACAAGTTGTAATCATGTCAGTCGTGCAAGTCCTCGTTTTCGGTTTTATGTTGTTGTCCTTTTGGGTAATAAACCAGTTCGTATGAAACACTATATAGTATATACAGTTTTAGGTTGGTGCATGTTTGAACTTGCAATTGGAGATATCGATAGAATGAGTCGTGCAATTAATAATCCTGTAAAGAGTAGAGTTATAACTTACACTTAATCCCTTATTAGTATATTCCAACGCAGCAACATATTTATTTTATCATACTTTTCCCATTTGTCTAGTGGGTTTTGGTAAATAAATTAAAAAAATAAATACTTAAAACCCTCTTACAAAATAACGTATTTGGTGTATAATAGATACATGACTACTAAAAAAGACCCCAAAAAGGCAGAGCATTACGTAAACAATAAAGAGTTTACAGCTGCAGTCTCCGAGTTTAACATTGCATGTAAACTTGCAGAAGAGAAAGGTGAGTCTAAACCTCAAATGACAGAATACATTGGTGAATGTATCTATAAGATTGCGACTCGATTATCGACTCGTCCTAATTTTATCAACTACACATACAGAGATGAAATGATATGTGATGCAATTGAAAATTGTATTCAGTATATCGGAAATTTCAACCCCGAGAAATCAACTAACGCATTTGCATACATAACACAAATTTGTTATTATGCCTTCCTCAGAAGAATCCAAAAGGAGAAAAAACAAGTCTTCATTAAACAACAAGCAACAGACGCTGCTGGAATGATAACAAGTGCATTCGATACAATTGATGGAATACATGACCCAACCTTGACCAACACCAACGTGGAGTGGATGCAAGAAAATATGAATAGGGTCGAATACGAACCACGTAAGTCAAGAACAAAAAAAGTAAAAAAATCAACTAACTTAGAAAAATTCACTGAATGAAAATTGCTCTGCTAAATGATACCCATTGTGGTGTCCGTGGTGACATGGAAGCCATGTCAGACTATCAAGGAAGATTTTATAATGAAGTCTTCTTCCCATACTTAGATGAAAATGATATAAATCATATCATTCACTTAGGTGATTACTTTGATAGAAGAAAGTATATAAACTTCTCCTCTATGAAAGCAAATATAAAACACTTCATTGACCCTATGAATGAGAGAGGTATTACTATGGATTTAATCCTAGGTAATCATGATACTTATTATAAGAATACAAATGAGGTGAATGCACCCGAACTTCTTTTATACAATCAACCAAACGTAAATGTTATTGTAGAACATGAAGTTAAAGAGTATGACGGATTTAACATTGCATTGTCTCCATGGATTAATCCCGAGAATTATGCAGATGCAGTCGACTTCTTAATGAGTGCAAATGCAAGTTGGTGTATGGGTCACTTTGAATTTGAAGGTGCATTAATGATGCCAGGCATGACGTGTCAACACGGATTAGACCATTCTTATGTAAAAAGATTTGAAACAGTTTTGAGTGGTCATTTCCACCAAAAATCTGAATTTGCAAATATCAGATATCTTGGGTCTCAAATGCAATTTACTTGGTCAGACTATGGAGATAACAAATACTTTCATATCTTTGATACTGATACACAAGAACTTACCCCAATTTTAAATCCAATTACTATGTTCGAAAAGTCATTCTATGATGACGAAAAAGAAACATTCGAAACAATTTCAAATCAAGACTATTCAAAATACACTGGAAAGTTTGTAAAAGTTATAGTAGTGAACAAAGACAATCCATATTGGTTTGATACATTCTTAGATAAACTACATGCAAGTAATCCATTACATGTTGCAGTAGTGGACGACAACAAACACATGGATTTCTATGGTGACGATGATATAGAAGATATCGAAGACACTTTAACTATATTAAACAACTATATTGACGGGTTAGAAATACAAGGAAAGAAAAAACCACTTTCAGAACTCATGTCGTCACTATACAATGAGGCTTTAGACGAACATAACTATCTATGATAAATTTTAAGAAAGTAAGATATAAGAACTTACTATCCAGTGGAAATAAATTTACTGAAATACAATTAGACCAATACCAAACAACACTTATCTTAGGTGATAATGGTGCTGGTAAATCTACATTACTTGATGCATTATGTTTCGGTATGTATGGAAAGGGATTCAGAAACCTCAAAAAAGACCTTCTAATCAACTCTATCAATGGTGGAAACCTTTGGGTTGAGGTGGAGTTTTCTATTGGTAAAAAGGAATATAAGGTCATTAGGGGTGCAAAACCAAACAAATTCGAACTCTATGTTAATGACGTATTCGTCAATCAAGACGCAACAGTCAGAGACTATCAAGAACACTTAGAAAAGAACATACTCAAAATGAGTTATCGTTCCTTTACTCAAGTTGCAATCCTCGGGTCAGCAAACTTTACTCCTTTCATGCAATTAAAGGCAACTGAAAGACGTAAACTCGTGGAAGACCTTTTGGATATATCAATCTTTTCTACAATGGGTGATATCCTTAAGAAAAAGATTTCTAACCATACTGTTGAGGTTAGAGAGAATAATCATGAAATCGACTTACTTGAAGAAAGAATTAACGGACTGAATGAACAACTTAATGCACTTCGTGAAAATCGTGAATCGAAAATCCTAAAATATGAATCTACTGTTGATGAAACTCAAGAGAATATTAATAACCTTTTAGGAGACATAGATGAAAAGACGAAAAATGTGGTGGAGAAAACAACCAGTATCAGTGATAAAGATTCGAAAGAAACTAGACTCAAACAAGTTGTCGACATGGAAGCTGGACTTGAAAATGCTAGAAAGAAAGCACTTAAAGACATTGAGTTCTATGAAAACAATGACGATTGTCCAACATGCAAACAGGGATTAGACCATGAACATAAGAAGAAACACATTGAGGAGAAACAGACTAAAATCTCAGAAATCAAGGAGGCGATTGCAACACTTGATGAACAAGTCGAAGACCTTAATACCCGAATCCAAGAAATCAACGGAATCCAAGACCAAATAACTAAAGTTCAAAAGGAAGTTGGTATTCTACAAACAGAAGTTGTATCCAATCAGAAGTTTGTCCAAAAGATTCAAAAAGAAATAGAAGAACTTAAAAAAGAAGGACAGGGTAATGGAGACGTTCAGAGTAGAATAGACGACAGTGAAGACAAACTAAACATTCTACATGCAAAGAAAGAGGCATTAGTTGACCAACAACACTACTATGAAATTGCACAAGTGTTATTACGTGACCAAGGTGTAAGACAGAAGATTATCAAACAGTATGTTCCAATCATGAATAAACTAATTAACAAGTATCTTGCACAATTGGAATTCTATGTTGGGTTTGAACTTAATGAAAAGTTTGAAGAAACAATTAAGTCAAGATTCAGAGACGTATTCAAATATGATAACTTCTCTCAAGGTGAGAAGATGAGAATCGACCTTGCACTACTATTCACATGGAGAAGTGTTGCAAGAATGAAGAACAGTGTTAACACTAACCTATTGATATTAGACGAAGTTTTTGATTCGTCATTGGACACACAAGGAACAGACGATTTCTTAAAACTATTAAACAGCTTGACAGAAAAGACGAATGCATTTATCATATCTCATAAAGGAGAAGCACTATATGATAAATTTAATGACGTTATTAGGTTTGAGAAACACAAAAACTTCTCGAGAATTGCAGAATAATATAAATAGTAGTATGAAATCATTCTCAGAGTTTACTAATCCAACATACGAAGGAGTCAAATTAGACTTACCTAAAGTTATATCTGAAGGTTCTAAAATGGCTAAGGGAGACCTATTCAAAAGACAAAATAGGAGTGGATTCTTACAAAAAGCAGAAGATGGAATATTACTTGATAAGGACGGAAACGAACTTAAGATAAAAGACAAAGACCTTTGGTATGAATTATCCAGTGAACTACAGTCTGCTGGAGACGAAAAAGATTTAACACTATGGACACCCAAGAACTTCAAACAAGTGTTTGGAACTACATTAGGGAATATTCTTAAAGGTGGTAATGGTTTTTCAACTGTAAATCAATCAAATCCAACTGGTGAAGATTGGGAAGCTGGTATTGCAGTAGGACTTCAAAAATTAGGAAAAGGTATAGACTATAACTCACCCGAGTGGTTGAGATTCGATAAGTATTGGACTGATTGGGAAGAGTCTGCAATGAAAACTGCAATAGATTTCAAAAACAAATTAGGTATATCAGAACTTAAACAAACTGGTTCTATGAAAGTAGGTGGACTTTCTAACGAATGGAAAGGAACAAACACTACACCTAAAACTGACCTTATGGATAAGAGTGGTAATATTAGAGTATCACTTAAAAAATCGGGTGGTTCTCAGTTAATGTCTGCTGGTAAAGCAGAAGCAATATCTACAGTAGAGGCTGCAATGAGAGCATATGGAAACTCTTCCAGTGGTCAAAAAGAAGCACAAAAATTAGTCAAAGAACTAGAAGAGAAAATGATTAAGTTATCTCATAAAGGTGCAGTAGGTGACTTAGAACAACTTAAAGGTAAAGACAGATTATCAAGAGAAGAAGAAGAGAAACTTGCAGAATTAGATATTGGACATAACTATGCACAAGAACTCAATCAAAGGTTAGAAAAAACCTTTAATGGTAATGACGAATTGAAAAAACTATTTTGTTATGAAGCTGCAACTGGTCATGCAAAGTTCGGTAAAGACACTTGGCCAACTGCAACAATGATTGCAACCTTCTATGAAGGTGGAGGTCTTTCACATGTTCAAAACTTAAGAGACCCATTAAAACATGGTGGAGCACTTGCCGCGGGAAATGACTTTTATGTATCATTCAAATCGAGTGGTAAAAGTTCACCATATCTTTCTTTAAGAAGTAAGAAAGCAAAACAAAAATTAAACATGGACACCCTCTCAGATATCATACACAACGAATGTGGAAATTCAAATCTTTTCTTAACAGAAGAGGTAGAAAATCTAACTGAATCACAACTGATAAATAAACTTATGAAAATGTCAAAAGAGTTTTCTTCTAAGGTTGCAAATGCAGCCAAGAAAATTCTTAATGAGATTACTAAGAGAATACAGAATGCATTTAATTGGATTAAGAAACAAGGTGCAAAAATATGGAATGCAATCTTGTATTTCTTTGGATTTCAAATTTCAGATGTAAGAGTCAAAGGAGGAGGGGTTTACCCGTTATAATATGTTAGAATTGATAGAAGAGGCCTCAAAGGTCTTACGAACACCACCACCCGAATTTGATTTCGAGAACCCACCCGAAGACCCCAAAGAGATAGAAATCAACATGGCAGCTGCTATGGAACAATTTGGTGGTATAGGATTATCTGCAAATCAAGTTGGATTGAACTACAGAATTTTTGTAATGAAAACTGCAGATAGTGGAACTAAAGCATTTTTTAATCCCGAGATTACTAAAGCATCTCAAGAAACTGATTTAATGAAAGAGGGTTGTCTATCCTTCCCCGACATTTATCTAATGATAAAAAGGTCAAAAGAGATAGAACTTAAATATCAAGATGCAGAGGGTGAAGAACACATAATACACTTAACTGGTTTAGGTGCAAGGTGTGTTCAACATGAATGTGACCATTTAAATGGAATACTATTCCTACAACGTGCATCTAGACTTAAACTGGAACGTGCATTAAAATCACGACCAAAAGAGAGAAAAAAGAGAATTGATTATGAAACAAGAATTGCATACGCAAGAGCAATACAAGAACGAGAAGGTCTTACTACTTCCGAATCTGATAACGGAGAAGGAATCGAAAGAACTGATTCTGTATCTGAAGAAACACTCGCATCTTAAAACAGTCGGAGACGGGTCAGATTACACTGCAATAAACATATTGCATATTCACACTCAATGGGTTCGAGATATCTTTAATAGACTATCTTTTGACGTTATTGGTGAGATATACAAAAATACAGGTGAAAGAGTATATCCCGAAATGGTTGCACTTAATGAGTGGGCCATAGGTGGTGTTCAAGAACCACATACAGATGAATTATCTGATGTCGATTTAAGAAACGATAACGTTAAAAAGGACGGACTAAGTAGAGAATGGACTGTTATTCTTTATATAAATGGTCATGAATCCTTCCAAGGTGGTGAGACTTATTTTCCTGATGAGGGGCCAAGTGGTGAGATTATAACCCCCGTATTAGGAACAGGGGTAGTATTTAGAGGAGTAGACCTAAAACATGGTGTATATCCCGTTAGAAGAGGTGCTAGATACACTATATCTCAATGGTTCACTGCAGATAGAGACAGGATTATAACTGATTCTAGAACTAGAGACTTATCCCTTGACCATGTCACATTGAGACGCTCAGAGACTTGACAATGACACCCCAAAAATGATAGTAAAACCCCGTTTGGGGTTTTTTTAGGCAAAAAATAAATTTGACAATGGGTGTCACTTTTTGTTATACTATGTATATAATGAAAAAACAAGGAGAAAATGTGAATAATATAAACTATCTTACTGAATACGATTCAATCAGATACAAACAAAGTGGTAAGTTTTACGAAGGTGTTATTACTAAAGTTGTTAATAACGACTTCCCTTTTATCGAAGGTAAATTTTACGAAATAGACAGTATTGGTCAAAGAGTTGATGATATGAGATTCAATGCAATTATCTATGCACAATCATTCAAAGGTTTAAATATGGAATGGTGGTTTTACGGACAAGGTTGTGACAACTCTGCAATAGGTTGTAGTGGTTCATGGGAGACACTTGTAGCTTAATGAAATATCTTAAAGAGATTACAGATTGGGAAATATCCAATCACACTTACATAGTCAATGATGCTGGACACTTAGTTGGATACATCAAGACTGGAACCAAAGAAGAGATTATCTTCAAATCCCCAATGAAACAATTTTCAAAATCAAGGAGAAAATTTATTACTCTCAAGCGTTGACAATGACCTTCACTTTTTAGTATACTATAAACATGACAAAAATAACTAGACAAAAAGACCAATTAGCAAAATTAATGGCTGCAGAGAATATCACTGTTGTCCATAAGAAAATACCAACTGCATATTTTGATGTAAAGAATAGGATACTTGCTTGTCCTATCTTTAAAGAAGATATCAGTAGTGAACTTTATGACCTATTCATGGGACATGAAGTTGGACATGCATTGAATACACCTTACGAGGGTCTTCACTCTGCATTAGAAATGAATAGAACACTTAAAGGATATCTTAATGTTGTTGAAGACGTTAGGATTGAGAAAGCAATCAAAAACAAATTCCAAGGATTGAGAAAATCTTTCTTTACTGCATACAATGAATTAATGACAATGGACTTCTTCCAACTTAAGGAAAGAAATCTTTCAGAACTTTCATTGATTGACAAAATCAATTTACAAACTAAGGTCGGTTCAAGACTTGGTCTTCAGTTCAATAAAGTAGAACAAGAATTCTTAGACATGTCAGAAGCATGTAAGACTTGGGAAGACGTTGTTGAATGTGCAACTGCTATCTATGAGTGGTCAAAAGAAAATGAGACAAGAACTGAAGATGACGAAATGTTAGTTCCTCAAATGTTTGACCTTGGTGAAGATGGAGACGAAGAGGGTGACGAAGAAGAATCAGAAATGGAAGAGATAGAAAACGAATCTCAAGAATCTTCTGATGGTGGAGATTCAGATGAAGATGATACAGAAGAGGATACACTTCCCGAGTTAAATGATAACATTGACAGTGGTGACACTGAAGAAGACACTGCAGAAGAAGAGGGTGACACTGATGATGCAGAAAATCAAGTCAAGTCTACTGGTGGTAAAGAAGGTGGTAAAGACCAAGGTTATCATGACGATAAACAAGGTGCAAGGGAATCAATCACTGAACACTTTGCACATAACAATGAAGAACAATTTCTTTCAGACGAAAACATAATTAAGACTTCAATCAATCTAAAAGAAGTTTTTGCAAAAAATGATATGCATAAAGTAGTTCTTCCTTTCAAAAAAGTTCTATCTGATTGGAGAGAATACGTGGGTGTATGTCCCGAGTATAAGTCTAAAGAAGATTGGACTAAAAATTATGAGAGAGGTGTTTTCACTGGAAAGAAAATAGAAAACAAAAACAAAAAGATTGTTGCTCACATGGCAAAAGAATTTGAAATGAAACAGTCTGCACAACTTTCCAAGAAAGCATTCAGTGGTAAAACTGGTAAGTTAGATATGAATAGACTTGCAAAATACCAAATCGTTGATGACATTTTCAAAAGAGCTACATATCTTCCCGAAGGTAAAAACCACGGGTTGACTGTTTTACTTGATTGGAGTGGTTCAATCTGTGATGAAGTGACAGACCTATTAGAACAATCAATGATACTTGCAATGTTCTGTAGAAAAGTTAACATTCCTTATAGAGTATACCTTTTCTCTGATGCATATTCTGATTTAAATAAAGATGAGTATGGTTTCGGAAACAATGAAGGTAAACTAATTGAGATTATGTCTAACGAAATGAACAATAGACAACATAAAGAAATGTTGGGATACTTGGGTTGCATTTATGCAAACTTCTTCAGTCAGAAAATCTCTTGGAGAAACTATGAAAAATCTATTGCATCATATAACGAGTTCTTCGGTGAGTTAGAATCAATCACTGCAGATAGAAGCTACTGGGATTTGGAGTGCAACTTCAGACCTCAAGACTATAGACTAGGTGGAACTCCACTTGACCAAACACTTGTTGCACTTAGACAACTACTTCCCGAGTTCAATGCACAATACGGAATTGAGAAATCAATCCTAACAGTAATTACTGATGGGTATTCTCATGGTGCAGACTTCCTTAGAAAAAATGATGAAGAATCAAAGGACTACAGAGAACAAGAAAAGTCAATGGAAACTTCAGATGGATATTACTGGAGAAGTAAAAAGTCTAGAGATATGATTGACCCATTTTTGAACAAAGTGTTTCCACTGGAAGAGAGTTCTGATTATTATGGAAGAAATAATTTCAAAACAACTCAGAACTTATTAGACTGGTTATCAGAAACTACTGGTGTTATTGTCACTGGATACTTTGTTCTTGGAAGAAAACAAGACCTCTATGGTGTTCTAGAACACACTAACGAGTATAGAAAAACTGACGTTGATACTGCATGGAAAGAGATTAGAAAAGAAGGAAAAATTTTCACTGCTCATGGATACAACAAATTATTTTTCACTGCAGCTAACAACTTAGGAACTGCTGGGAATGACGAACTTGGAGAGGAATTTATTGATGCGAAGAAGGTTAGAGTAATGGCTGCCTTCAAAAGAAATCAGAAATCAAAAACCACTTCAAGATTTTTAACTAACGAATTCATTAAGGAGATAGCATAATGGAAGGAAAATATATGATGAATGAAACATTCATTTTAGAGAGAGACGATTACAGAGATTTTACCAACAGGGTAATGATACTGCAATCAAGAAAAGAAGAAGCACCTTATATCGTGGAACACGATTATATCCAAGACACTTTTGAAGTGACACTACTGGATAACAGGTATACATTAAAAACAATAATGGAGAAAACCCAATGAGAGATACATTAAGAGTAGACGAAGCATATTACATTTCACATGATTCAGATTACAGTAAATTTGCAGATGCAGTTATGGACGTGGGGCCTTCACCTTGCGTCAGATATGATTGTCCTATGTTCAATGAATGTAAAACTGAAGAGAAGGAATGTTTTGCGTTTAGAATTTGGGTCAACAATGGTGGTGAACTGAATGAGAAACAACAACTGAAAATGGGGACTAGATTTGAGTCAATTAAATAGAAAAAGACTTGACAATGACCCTCACTTTTTAGTATACTATACAAGATGAGAAAAATAACTAATAACAACTTAAAAGGAGACTATAATATGGATAAAAGAAGTTATGACAGAAGTGAATCGATTGACGTGATGGGAAAGCCGTTTCACTACACACCCGATAGGAAGGAATTTTTAGATACGTTGATATCTAAATATCCGAATCAATCGGTTTTTACTAAAGAAGAAATTGACAATGTTGGGACGTTCCCATATTGGGTGAAATCTTCTAGGTATAATTTTAGAGACAATGGTGTCTTTAATCTTACTGCAATAATCAGTGGATACAATGGTGGATATTCCGAGAGTGGAATAGTTCCTCCAGTAGAACAACCAAAAGTTGTTCCAGTTGCACCAATGCAATCAGTTTCAAACATGCCAGTTGCAGCTGCAACTCAAACTGTTAACGTGAATGACAATGTAAAAATCATTCCCGAGAAAATGTCAAACTATGTTCCATTCGGACACTTCAAAGATGTCAAAGGAATTATCAAATCTAAAATCTTTTTCCCAGTATTCATTACTGGACTAAGTGGTAATGGTAAAACATTAATGATTGAACAAACTTGTGCTCAATTGAAGAGAGAACTCTTCAGAGTCAATATCACTATTGAGACAGACGAAGACGACCTAATGGGTGGTCACACTTTGGTCAATGGTAATGTTGTTTTCAGAGAAGGCCCTGTTATCAAAGCAATGAGAAAAGGTGCTGTCCTTCTTCTTGACGAAGTTGACTTGGGTTCTAACAAACTTATGTGTCTACAATCAGTTCTTGAAGGTAAAGGATACCTAATCAAGAAAACTGGTGAGTGGGTTTCACCTAAAGAAGGTTTCACAATACTTGCAACTGCAAACACTAAAGGACAAGGTTCTGATGATGGAAAGTTCATAGGAACTCAAATCATGAATGAAGCCATGTTGGAAAGGTTTGCAATCACAATGCAACAAGAATATCCACCAGTGACTACTGAGAGAAGTATTCTTAAAAAAGAAATGGAATTGACTGGTGCTGTTGATGAAGAGTTCTGTCACAAACTAGTAGATTGGGCAGACATTATCAGAAAAACCTACTATGAAGGTGCGATTGATGATGTTATTACCACTAGAAGATTAGTTCACATTGTCAATGCATTCAGAATGTTTGACGACAAACTGAAGTCAATCACAATGTGTATTTCAAGGTTTGACGAAGAGACTAGAAATAGTATCCTCGACCTCTACTCCAAGATTGATGCTGGAGTAGACTTGAATGCAGAAAACCCAGTTGACGAAACTGAGTCTTCAGAGTATAATGACTAGTATGGGATTATTTAAGACTAAGTCAAAACCAATTGACTACAAATATGACGAGGGAGAACTTCTTAAAGAGTTCTCCACGTATATTGATACAACTTATGACCAACACTACAGTTTAAACAAATACCAGTCCACTGAATTTATAATTGACAGTGGTCATGGGGAAGGATTTTGTATCGGGAACATACTAAAGTATGCCCAAAGATACGGAAAAAAAGGTGGGAAGAATCGTGCAGATATACTTAAAGTATTACACTATGCATTATTCATGCTTCACGTTCACGACAAAGCGATAAAGGAGGCTAACAAGTGATGAAAATTAGTAATGATACGAGGAATATCTTCAAAAATTTCTCAACAATAAACCAAGGGATTAAAGTAAGTAGTGGAAACACACTTCAAACAATCTCTAATATGAAAAACATTCTTGCAGTTGCAACTGTGTCTGAGGACTTTCCTCAAGATTTCAGTATCTACAATCTGCCAGAGTTTTTAGGTGCAACCAGTTTACTGGAAGACCCCGATTTTAATTTCGGTGATGCAAGTCTAACAGTTGCAGACACAAATTCTAGTCTTGCGTATTTTTATGCAAGTGAAGGAATGGTGACTTCACCCGAAAAAATGATAACAATGCCTGATGCAGAAATCGGTATTGATATCTCTTCTACACTTCTAAACGAGTTGCAGAAAGCAGCAAGTGTTCTAGGTGTCGGAGATTTAATTCTTTCTTCAAATGGAACTACAATTAAATTGGAAGTGACTGATAAGAAGAATGCAACTTCAAACACATTCTCAAGAATCGTGGGTGAAGGAAATGGTGTTTCATACACTATGAACTTTAAGATTGAGAACCTTAAAGTCTTGGACGGAAACTATGAAGTATTAGTTTCGTCAAAAGGAATCTCACACTTTAAAAACAAAGATATAGATTTAGAATACTTTATTGCATTGGAGCCTGATTCAAAATACAATGTTTAACCTAAATAAAAGAGTAAGTGTTGCACTAGTCTCTGCAATGCATACGGGACATAAGACATCTCATCAATCTTCAAGGGTTCTTATGACAGTTAATTCGGAGGGGTTTTAACTTCTTATGATGAATGAATTTTTATTTGTAGAAAAGTATCGTCCTCAAACAATTGAGGACACGATACTACCCGAGGGTATTAAGAATACTTTTAGAGAATTTGTAAAACAGGGAGAGATACCAAATCTCATGTTATGTGGTTCTGCTGGTGTTGGTAAAACAACAATTGCAAAAGCACTATGCAACGAACTGGGTGCAGACTTTATAGTAATCAATGGGTCAGACGAAGGTCGTTTGATTGATACCTTAAGAACTAAAATTAAAAACTTTGCATCTACAGTTTCACTTAGTGGTGGGTCAAAGGTTGTTATCCTTGATGAAGCAGATTACATTTCTGCAGACTCGGTTCAACCTGCCTTGAGAAACTTCATAGAGGAGTTCTCTTCGAACTGTAGATTTATCTTTACTTGTAATTACAAGAATAGAATTATTAAACCACTACATTCAAGAACAACAGTCATAGACTTCAAACTAACACCCAGTGATAAACAACAACTTGCTGGAATATTCCTTTCAAGACTTAAACAAATTTGTGATAACGAAAGTATTAAGTATGACGAAAAGGTTTTGGTTGAACTTATATTAAAGTTCTTCCCCGATTTCAGAAGGTGTATCAACGAGGTTCAAAGATATGGAGTCAGTGGTGTAATAGACACTGGTCTTATTGCAACACTAGCCGAAGAGAAACTAACACCACTTATTGATATGATGAAGGACAAGAACTGGACTTCTATGAGGAAGTGGGTTGCACAAAATAGTGATAATGATTTTGATACTTTGTTTAGAAAAGTCTTTAATACACTTGAACAAAGACTAGAACCTTCTAGTATTCCAGCAAGTGTTTTGATTATTGCAGACTATCAATACAAGTCTGCCTTTGCAATGGATAGTGAAATCAATTTCGTTGCATGTCTTACCGAGATTATGTCGGAGTGTAAATTCAAATAATGGGTAAGTTAAGACAATGGTTTAGAAAATGGTTTGATGCACAAGTAGAAAAATCAATACAAAGAAAAGCAGACAGAATGTTTTTAAAAGGGAGAGAAAAATGACACAATATGATGAGAGAGTCGAAAAACAAAGACTTAAAATAGAAGCAGAAACATGGTCAAAGGGTGTTAAATCTGCACATGCACATTCACTGAATTCAATGTGGTATGATACAAGACCACAAGACACTGAAAATGGAAAAGGTGTCTTAGATATTCAATACAATGACGAAACAGTTAAAAGAACTTTAGACAACGGAGAAATCTATATCTTTGGAACTCCATTGAAAGGACAAGACTTAATTGATTCTTATGTAAGAAACACTTAATGTCTAAAAGAAATCCATTCGATTTTGTAAAATCGGTCTCTTCCGATAAAACTGATATCATGGTTGATGATATCGAAGAGAAATCATATCAACCATTCTTAATAAACAAAGCATTATCTTATCACCAAGATTCTGTTTTTCTTACTAACGAAATGAACATTAGACATGGTGTAGACAATCGTCTTCAATATGTCTTTTTCCTAAATACTCTTAGGAAACGTCAAAGGTTCTCCAAGTGGAGTAAACCTTACGTTAGTAAAAAACTCGATATAATTAAAGATTATTATCAGATATCAACAAAAGAAGCAAAAGAATATGCAACTTTACTATCTGAAAAACAATATCGTGAATTGAAAAACAGTATGAAAACTGGTGGTAGAGATAATGGATAACCAAGAAGAAATAGTAAAAGGCCTAGTAGAGGTCACATTCCCCGAAAAAGATGATTTTTTAAAAATTAGAGAAACACTTTCTAGAATAGGTGTCGCATCAAGAAAGGATAAGGAATTATTTCAGTCTTGTCATATTCTACACAAACGTGGTAAGTATTATATCACACATTTCAAAGAGTTATTCAAACTCGATGGTAAATCTTCTAATCTTGATGAGTCAGATATTGCACGAAGAAACACTATAGTGTCACTTTTAGAACAATGGAAACTAGTATCTGTAGTCAATAAGACACAAATTGAAGACCCAAAAGCACCCCTAAGTCAGATAAAAATTATACCATTTAGAGAGAAATCCGAATGGAAATTGACAACAAAATACTCAATCGGTTCCCAAAATTCCTAAATACAACTGTTATAAATAAATGACAAATGGAGGAAACTATGTTATCAAGCATAATAGACTTTATTATGGGGATTTGGAACTTACTTATGGTAATTCCAGTCGTTATATCTATTTGTAGTGTTATTGTCGCTTTGACACCAACACCCGCAGATGATAAGATATGGGCAAAGGTATACAAATACCTAGAAGTTCTTGCACTAGTAATAGGTAAAGCCAAGAATAAAAATCCATTGTTAGAAAAATAAACTGAGGAAATGTAATGGAAATCATAATTGGAATAATAGCTGTTGTAGGTATTGTTTACTTTATTCAAAATAAGAAGGATAAAGGTTCAAGTGTGTCAAAACCGACACCAGCACCTAAACCTAAAACACCAAGTGTTGCAGAATTAAAGAAACTTACTAAAAATCAACTCATTGAAATGGCAGATAAGAAAAATCTTAAAGTCAAGAAGAGTGGTTCTAAAGCAGATGTTATAAGTGAATTACGAGAACAGTTATAAACTGAACGTAATAACAAAAGGGTGCTTATGCACCCTTTTTTTATTGTCTGTAAACAGTCATTAGTATAAATAAAGGTATGGATATATTTGGTTTGATAAGTGACGTGGGAGCTCCGATTGCTGGAAGTCTAGTGATGGGTTTCTTTATTTTTACAGTTATCAAACAAATACTAGAAGGTGTCGTTGATTCTATCAAAACCCTTACCATGTTTTGTAAGAGTTTAGAGAATCGTGCAAGAACAATGTCTAACGAAATGATTAAGATAGACATGCTAGTGTCAAGTGCCTTAGAACTTAGACCCGATATAGAGAGAATTGCACGTGCAGAGAACTTTATAGAAGACGGGAAACTAGACGTGAGAAGGGACTAGTGGAAAATATTGCACAACTTATTTCTGATTATGGATTTCCAATCGTAATGATGGTTGGACTTGGATATTTCGTATATTATGTTTGGTGGTTTGTGGGTGAAAAATTGGAACCCGAAATCGAAAAACAACACTTTGCATTGATTAAAGTGATTGACCAAGTGAGAATGTTAGACCAAGACTTGATTCGTCTACAACAAAAAGTAGACGTAGTTCTCGAATACAAAGAGAACCAAAAAAAGAGAGGAAACATGACAGATGATAAAACCGACAGTAATAATTAGTATTTGTTTTGCACTTAGTGTAAGTGCAGATGAAATAGTTCACAAATTCAAAAGTCCTTCCTTCAGTGGAATAGGACAATCATCACACTATCTCACAATTGAGAATCAAGAAAAATCAAGACGTGATAAGATAGCACAAGACATAGAAGACCGAATTGCAAAAGCAGAAAGGGATGCAGATAATACCACTCTTGCCAAATTTTTGAGAAATGTCGAAAGTAGAATTTACGCTCAGATAGCAAAACAGTTAGTAGAAAATATGTTCTCTAACGGAGAAGCTGCATCATATGGAGTTTTCTCAATAGAAGGGAATACAGTCACATACGAAAAATTAGTTGGTGAAGATGGTGCAGAATTTATTAGGTTAACCATTGTAGCAGAAGACGGGACGACAACAACTTTAGATATACCAGTTGGAACAGGAAGTTTCTAAATGAAAAATGTAGGATTAGTAGGACTAATTATGGTCTTGCTCACTAGTGGGTGTGCAAGTATTCCTTCTATGCAAGACACTTGTGATTCTACAGTTATGCAACGTGTAGGTTCATGTATTGAAGGTGCAGAGGTTGTGAAGATACCAACCTACCAAGAACTTACAGACTTACCAGCTGCAGAGACAATGCCTATTGTTGCAGTGTATGGTTTTTTAGATAAGACAGGACAAAGGAAGAGAATGGACGGAGTTGCATCATTCTCAACTGCAGTGACCCAAGGTGCAGAAGCATTCTTGATTGATGCACTTAAGACTGCTGGGGAAGGTAAATGGTTTAGAGTAGTAGAGAGAACAAATTTAGATGCACTTGTAAGAGAGAGACAAATCATACGAAGTGCAAGAGAAGACTTTGCAAATCAAGAAGGTAATGAAGATTCCCCAACAGGAATTCAACCTCTTTTATTTGCTGGTATCCTTCTTGACGGAGGGATAGTTGGTTATGACACTAACATTGAAAGTGGTGGACGAGGTGCAAGAACATTAGGCATCGGTGCATCAAACTCCTATAGGAGAGATGTGGTGACTGTAAGTTTGAGAGGAATTTCAACACTTACTGGTGAAATATTATTAAACGTCCAAACTAAGAAGACGATTCTTAGCACGGGTGGTGGGTATGATATATTCAAGTTTGTGGATATGGATACACAACTTGTTGAGATAGAAGATGGTGTAGCACAAAACGAAGGAGTCACAAAAGCGACTCGTTCTGCAATTGAACTTGCCGTCTTAGAATTAATATACCAAGGACACGATAGAGGTTTTTGGAAAATAGAGGAAAAACAAAATGAAGAATAAACTTCTTTTATTATGTTTATCATTAGGGTTAACTGGTTTTGTATCTGCAGCTGCAGATGATAACGAGATTTGGATACAACAGTCAGGTGACAATTTGACTTTGAACATAACTCAAAAAGGTTATGCAAACAAAGTTGGTGGAGATGACTTTTCAAGTTCATCAATTGATATGATTTTGACTGGTGGAACTAACAGTTTAACATTATTACAAGACGGAGACTCGAACAAATTATACGGCCCATTCATTGCAGATAATGCCACAGTAAACTTAACTTTTACTGGTGACTCTAACTCAATGGATTGGAACGTAGGATATGTTGGTAGTGCTGATTACATTAATATGTTAGGAACAATAGATGGTTCATCAAACACATTCGACATTGATATCGGATATGATGCATCTGCAGAATATCTTAACTGGGACTTAGACTTAGATGGTTCATCAAACGTATTCACTACAAAAGTAGATAGTGACAATGCAGTTTGGAACTGGACTGTTAATGGTTCATCAAATGATATCAACACAATCCAAGCTGATGCATCTGATAATAGTATTACTGCAGTTTTAACTGGGTCTACCAATGACATCGACATCATTCAAAAGAGTGGTTCAGATGCTGGGTGTCCTTCAGGGTCACTATGTAGTGGTATTATTGATGTATCTTTCGTGACTTCTAATGCAGATATTGACATCGTTCAGAAAGATTCTAACGATTAATCTTTTACTTATTGGTTCACTTTTAGGTGAACCAATAGGTGAGATTATAGAATATAAAGGTTCAGCAGGACTTCAGAGAGACGGAGAGTCTTCGATTGTCGGTGCAAACACTGAACCTGATGTGTTGATGTATGATACAGCACATACTCAGAATGGGAGAATGAAAATTCAGTTTCAAGGAGACGAGAAACTTGATTTAACAGAACATACTAAGGTTTGGATTGACGAGGTATATTACGACCCCGACCCTTCTAAATCCAAAATGGCCATACGAATGGCACAAGGCACCGCTAGATTTGCTTCAGGATTCGGTGGGAAGATAAAGAAAAGTAATATTAAAGTGTCGACACCTACAGCACAAATTGCTGTGGTTGGAACAGATTTTACTACAAGTATTGATGAAATCGGAAGGTCACTTGTTATACTTTTGCCTGATAGATTTGGAAATCCTTCGGGAAAAATTATTGTGAGTAATGCTGGTGGAAGTGTCACATTGGAAGAGGCTTATCAAGCAACTATGGTATCCACTTTTGACGATTCACCCACTAAACCAGTGACAGTGAATGGAATAGATGCAAGTATGATTGACAATATGTTTATTGTGAATCCACCCGAAGAGGTGCAAGACCAAGTTGCAGAAGAATCCAGTGGTGGAGAAAATGATAGTAATAATATTCTTGACGTGGACTTCCTAGAGTTCAATGATTTAGAAGAAGATTACTTTGAAGACGATGAGTTGGAATATACAGAACTCGACAGAGACTTATTAGATGTCGATTTTTTACAAGATTTACTAGATGTAGTTTTGGAGATTGACCGAAAGGTTGGTATTGATGCAGAAAGAAAGGAAGACCCTTTCTCTGTTGCAAGAATAGAAGGAACTGCATTTGGGTTTGATAAAGACACTCAATACAATACAATTGTTGACAAGGGTCTTGGTCAAATTTGGTTCTACAGGGAAGTTCAAGGAGTTATCTCCATTAAAATCCCAATCTATGCACAAGCAACGATTAGAACCACTACAGACGAAAAAGGTTCACTAATTAAGGTGGGTGATGGTTCGTCTATAAATATTACCATCACGCAAACAAACTAGGAGAATGTATGAATAGTATGTTAGAAAAACTTCGTAATTGGCACGAATTTCAGTTAACTGGATTTCAAGATGCAATGAGACTTGACGATTACCATATGTTATGGTTATCATTTAGTAAAGGAGTAATATTTACATTATTATTTTTATGGATAATCTAGAATGAAAAAAATTATATTATTAATTTTATTGACACCTCTAACATGGGCTGGGGATAACCACGTCCATGTTGAGCAGGTGGGAAGTGGAGACGTTGACCTTAACATAACACAAGCAGGTTATGACAATGAAATTAAGTTTTCATTTGCACATAGTGGAAACACATTCAATCTATTACAAACAGGAAATGGAAACTCTATTTCTTGGGTCTCTTACTGGGGGCCAGGAAAGTCTTGGGGTGGTGACGTAGACGGAATCAATAATACCGAAAACGTAGAACAGATTGGTGGTGCAATATATGGTAGACACATATGGGGAGATAGTAATACAGTAGATGTATATCAAAACGGAAGTCATACACATAACATAGACATTCACTCAAATTCAGTAGACCACGAAATACACCAATCGGGTAGTGGTTCACATTATGCACACACCTACTACTATGGAAGTGCAACAGGTTCAGATAGTAGTATTATGCAGAAGGGTTCAGGAAGTCACAATGCACAAATTACATTACAAGGAACTTATCCTACAATACTAAATTTATTACAGGATAGTTCTACTAATCAATCTTATACACTCACCCAAGATTGTGTCACAGTAGGTGGTTGTAGTGTTTCGGTCACTCAACAATAAAGTGTATAGTTGGCGAACAGTCCTTATCACAATCGGTGTATTTGTAGGACTTAAAATTTGGTCTCCTTACTTAGTAGAGAATATTAAGTGGTCTTACTTTGACGTTCTTCATCAGAGTCAGGAGAAAGTTCAGGTAGACGACATTGTCTTAGTAGATATAGACGAGAAGTCACTTGAAGTGTTCGGACAGTATCCTATTAAACGTAGTATCTATAGGGATATACTTCTTGACACTCATTACACTAACACACATGTTTTTACTCAACTCTTTAACCAACCTGATAGAAATCAGGGAGAAGACGAAATCTTTGCAGAAGGATTGGTCAATAGATTAACAATTCTATCAGCTGCACCGACCATACAAAAAGACACTGGTTCTGCACCCTTCGTAGGAAACTCTACCTTTGGTGGTGGAAGTGCAACAGACCACCTATGGAACTTCTCAGGAATTTCAAGTCCTATCAGGATACTTCAGGACAATACTTACGGAGTTGGGGTCACTGTTGCAACACCTAGTGTTAGTGGAACACCAAACTTTGACGGGACAACTAGGTCTATCCCTTTAATCATAACTGCAAATGAACAGGTATATCCGTCTCTTGCACTAGAAACACTTCGTGCATTTAAAAACGAACCTTCGTATCAAACTAAAATTACAGAAGTTGGAGTAGAGTGGGTAAGAATGGGTAGAGACAAACCTATCACCACCACTCCAACGAGTGACGTTATGGTGTCCTATTGGAACGAATTCCAACGGGTTTCTGCAGTAGACTTACCTAATCTAAATCTTACTAATAAAATTCTGATATGGGGTTTGACTGCAGAGGGATTGAATAATCCAGTTTCAACTCCAGTGGGTATATTGTATCCTCACGAAGTTCAAGCAAACCATATCCAAACCTCTTTGTCAGGAGTTCAAATACAACAATCCTACTATCTTGAACTACTCGAAGTTGTTCTTCTGTTGACAGTTCTCGTATTGATACTTCTGATGGTTTACAAACTGCCCACAGTTCTTTCGGGGGTAATGAGTCTAGGACTTGTTGGACTTCAGGTGGGTGGGAGTTATTATATTTGGACTTCAGAGCTCGTTCTTTTCGATACCTTCTTTTCATCGGTTGCCTCCTTAATTGTTTTTGGTCATGCATCTTTCAATCAATACTATACGACCTACAAACTCAAAGAAGAAATCAAGAAGCAGTTCCAAAAGTATTTATCTCCCGACATGGTTGACCAACTCGCAGAGAATCCCGATTTACTTAAATTAGGTGGAGATAGAAAGGAACTTACTTTCATGTTTATGGACATATGTGGATTCACCCCCATAAGCGAACACTACATGAAACAAGACGACCCCGAGGGATTAGTGGAACTCATTAACAAATTCCTTGACATGCAAACAAAGATAATCCTAAATAATAATGGAACAATTGATAAGTATATGGGTGATTGTATTATGAGTTTTTGGAATGCACCTTTAGATTGTCCCGACCACGCCGAGATGGCAGTCAAGTCTGCAGAAGAAATACTAATTGCTACCAAGGAACTCAATGAAGAACTCAAACCGCTTAATCTTCCACCCATTAACGTGGGTATTGGGATTAACACTGGTGAGTGCATCGTTGGAAACATGGGGTCAGAACTTAGATTTGACTATTCCGTCATTGGAGATGCCGTCAACCTTGGTGCTAGACTCGAGGGACAAACAAGAAATTATGATGGGGTTGACGTGTTGTTGGGCGAAGCAACATATCTCCAGTGTCCGTCTAGAGCATTCACTGAAGTCGACAGGATTACAGTTAAAGGAAAATCCGAACCAGTCACAGTTTACACTATCTGAACTACCTAGTAAGTTTGATTGGACTTTATTCTATACCCTACAACTTGCAGATATCTACATAACATATCGTGGACTTAAATACGATTGTGTGAAAGAACTAAATCCACTTGTAGGAGAGTCTCCTTCAGTAGGTAAAATGTTCGCAGTTAAGACTGCAATTATATTACCTGCTATCGAGATAGATAGAAGAAACAACCAATTATCTTCAGTCACATTTAAGTATACGAACATTCTTATGGGTGTAGTGATTGTAAATAACATTCAGCAAGTAAGTGATGCAAAAAAATATTGCAATAAATTGTAAAACCCCCTTGAAATTTTAGAAAAAACCCATATAATAGTAGTATGGTGTTATAAATACCATTGTGAGAGAACTTTAAAAGAGCTCGGATTTGGAACTTGGATTGGGCAACGCCGACAACAAGTGACCCCATTTCTTCAAAAGAGCTCGGTTCTCGAACATTAATGCAATGCTCATTAGAGGTTGCACATTATAAACTTGCTTAATAAAGGAGAAAACTATGACTATCTATGACGATGTCTTCGGGAAATCATTCCCATTCGCAATCGGGTTCGACAGAACTCTACAACTATTAGAACGTGCTGATACACATTCTAGTTCAAACTATCCACCTTACAACATTGTAAAAATCGATGAGGAAAATTTCCAAATTGAAATGGCAGTTGCTGGGTTTGATAAGAAAGAGGTTTCTATCTCTAAAGAGAAAGAGAAACTAATTATCGAGGGAGAACAGGATACTGAATCAAAAGAGTATGTCCACCAAGGACTTGCTTCTCGTTCATTCAAAAGAACATTCACACTTGCAGACGATATAATCGTTAAAGGTGCAGACATGAAGAATGGTATTTTGAGTGTCAGTTTAGAGAGAATTGTGCCTGAGGAAGACAAACCTCAAGAAATCAAAATTTCTTAAAAACCCCCTTACAGATACACCTGTTATATAGTATAATGGGTGTATCTTTTTATATTATGGAGAAAAATATGTTAAACGTAGGAGATAGAATACCCCAAGTAATTCTACCAATAAGAGTAGACGGAGATTTTAAACACTTAGAAACAAACGAACAGTTTGCTGGAAAAAGAGTAATAATCTTTGCATTGCCTGGAGCATTCACCCCAACATGTTCATCATTCCAATTGCCTGGCTTTGAAACTCAGTTTTCACAATTCCAAGAAAAGGGTATTGATGAGATATATTGTTTGTCAGTAAATGATTCATTTGTAATGAATGCATGGTTTGATGGACAGGGGATTCAAAATGTTAGACCATTACCCGATGGAAACGGAGAGTTTACAGAAGGTATGGGTGCAAGTGTGCAAAAAGCAAACGTAGGATTTGGTATTAGGTCTTGGAGATATGCAATTGTTGTAAATGACAATGTTATTGAAAATGTCTTTGCAGAAGAAGGATTCGGTGACAATATCGATTCAGACCCTTATGAAATATCATCACCCGAAAATGTCCTTGCAAACATCTAAACTTTATCAAGTCTTAAAAGACAATGCAAACGAAAAGAGATTACCTATTATTGATGGTAGTCTCTTTGATGCATTAACTGAAGAACATGGGAGAGAATACTTCCGTGAGGTTCTTGCAGAATATATAGAAACCGAAAGACCCGAGTTTCCTCTAAAACAAATCTCTCATGAAGATATGAGAAACACCTTTATTAAACTTTTAGAGTATCCTGTTTGGAAGTTTATATACCCACACGAAAATTTAGAACAGGAAGTCGTAGAGAAATATGACGACTACAAATACCCTTATTCAGAATGGGGACATGGAATGGTCAATGCACCTTCCACATTTAATGATGCAAGTGATTACTTTATGCAAGATTTAAGATTGTCTTGTGATTCATATGGACATAGAGCTCCATTGAATGCATTTAGAGAATCGACTGCAAAAGAATTGAAATCACCTCTCGGTGCAATATGGAGAGGTGTCAATGATATCACAAAGGAAGTGTCAAAAGACGTAGACGGAAACGAAGTTATAAAACTTGTTGGTGGTTCATTGAAAGAAGATACTTACAGAATGGCATTCAGACTAGGAGCCTATATTGCAACACAATTCAAACCAGTGGTTGCAAAGTGTTTTTATGAAATGACTGATGCAAGAACTGTATTGGATACAAGTTGTGGTTGGGGAGATAGACTATGTGGATTCTTTGCAAGTAAAAAAACTACAGTGTATATTGGTTGTGACCCAAACCCAAACACATTTGAAAGATATAAGAAACAATGTATAGAATATGAAAAGATTCTTACAGGTCATGCACCAAAGATTACAGAAACCAAAGACAAGTTTATGTCAGTTGGTGAGAAGAGAGTTGTAATCTATAGAAGTGGTGCAGAGGATATTCCTTATGAAAAATTCCCACCAATAGATTGTGCATTTACTTCACCACCATATTTCTCAACAGAGACATACAACAAAGGTGGAGAACACGAAGAAGACCAATCATGGAGTAAGTTCTCAGAATATGAATCATGGAGAGACGACTTTTTTATTCCAGTTTCTAAAAAATCATTTGAAGTGTTATCAGATAACGGACACTTATTGATTAACATTATGAATCCAAAAATAAAAGGTAAAATGTTTCCCTCATGTGACGAAGTAGTAGACGAATTAAGAGAACACTTCAAAGGTCAGATAGGAATGAGAATCATGCAAAGGCCTCAATCTTCTACTGCATTCTTAGAGAAGTGGTCAGACGTGAAAGGTGATAGTGACGACAACCAAGTATCAGATAAAGAAGGAATTGATAGAACTGCAATGCAAGACTTTATGAAAAAACTATACATGGAAAATGTATGGTGGTTTGCAAAAGAAGATAAAGATTTATTCCTACCCAACAAACACAATTCATTGGAGAGTTTCTTTGGGTAATACACCACTATTTGACGAGGGTGTTTATTGTGTTGTTGACAATAACAAATTAAACATGTCAGGCATTCAACTTACTAAAGGAATGTGGGAAGGACTCATATACACATATGGTAAAGTAGAGTTTGTAGAAGGTAAGAAACACTTAAACTTTCAAAGGAATCTTATCAAAGTTCCCGACAATCATGACTTTGAAGAACTCCTAAATAATACCGAACTTAATAACCTTATGGGTGACATATTGGTTGAATTAATAGAAGAACAAGCGAGGAAAGAGAATGAACAAAGAGATATTGAAAGAACAGATTAAAAGACATGAGGGAGAAGTCCTCGAAATTTACGAAGACTCATTAGGATACTTAACACTAGGTGTCGGACATCTTATCAAAGAAGGTGATGCAGAATATGGACAACCTGCTGGGACTCCAGTGAGTCAAGAAGTAGTAGATGCATACTATGAATCAGACTTTGATAAACACGTAGAAGAAACCATTCATGTATTTGAATCAAAAGGTGGAGAAGATTTCTATGCACTACCCGAAGACATTCAACACGTATTAATTAATATGACATTTAACTTAGGTGGAACAAGATTCAGTAAGTTTAATAACATGTGGAAAGGTGTTGTTGCTTGTGACTGGGAAAAGGTTGCAGTTGAAATGGAAGATTCTAAATGGTTCGGACAGGTCGGAAGACGAAGTGTTGAATTACAGGAGATGGTAAGAAGTGTCTAAAGTAAAATGTATAAGACTGGATACTGGAGAAGTTCTAATTGGATTCGTTGAGAGAACTATATTAGGAAATTACAAAATCATAGATGCACAAATTTGTCTAACAAATACAGAAGACGGAAAGTATGAAGTTAATCTTGCACCATGGATTCCTTTTGCAAAAGAATACACGTTCATATTAAACAGTGATTTAGTTCAAACAGCTTTTGAACCAAGACCACAACTTGAAACCAACTTTAAAGTTGCAACAGGTAATAAAGTAAGAGGTAAATAATGGGAAGAGAAACATTATTAAAAGCACTGATGAGTCAGTATCAAGGTGAAATGGATATTGCAATGGCAAACATTGAAGTATACAAAAACAACCCAGCTGGTATTGGTGAACACCCCGACATTGCACAAGCACTCGATACTCAAATTGAGAAACTTGCAAATGCAAAAGAAAAATATGATGTCACTTACGACATTTTACACGGAAAAGGTAATCCTACTACCTTGACAGAATAGTATACCTTGTAGTATAATAACTACATGGATTTCTATACTAACGTTTGCAGAACACGTGACAAAATACTTGTCAAAGGATATAAGAACGGAAAACAACAAAAACTATCCGTATCTTATAGACCCAATCATTATATCCCTTCTAAGAAGGGAGACACACCATTCAAATCATTAGACGGAAGGTCACTAGAAGTAGTGAACCTAAACTCTATGGGTGGTGCAAGAAAATTTCGAGAGAATTATGCTGGAACTCATGGATTTGAAATCCATGGATATGACCGATATATCTATACATATATTGCAGATAAATTTCAAGGTGAGATAAACTGGAATCTAAATCAGATTAAGATTGCAACACTTGATATTGAGTGTGAGTGTGAAGACGGATTCCCCGAACCAACCCTTGCAACTGAAAAAGTCAATGCAATTTCAATGAAACCACTTGGTAAAGATACACATGTTTTTGGTATCGGGCCTTGGGAACACAACAGAACAGATGTAATCTATTACAATTGTTTAAATGAGGTTGACCTTTTAACCCAGTTCGTTAAATACTGGAGACAAGAGTGGTTCGATATTATCACAGGTTGGAATGTAAACTCTTTTGATATCACCTATCTCTGTAATCGTATTGATAGAATACTAGGAGAGGGAGAACATAAGAAACTCTCACCATGGGGTCAATGTGATGTCAGAGAGTTCATGTCTACTTATGGTCAGAAACAAATGATATTCAATCTATATGGTATCAATGTTCTTGACTACCTTGAGATATATCGTAAACATACATTCGTAAATCAAGAGTCCTACAAACTAGAAAACATTGCACAAGTGGAACTTGGAACTGGTAAACTAGATTACTCAGAGTATGGAAATCTACATACACTTTACAAACAAGACTATCCAAAGTTCTTGGAATACAATGTCAAAGACGTTGTCCTTGTTGAAGAACTAGAGGACAAACTAGGACTATTGGAACTAACACTTGCAATGTCTTATAATGCAAAGTGTAATTATAATGACACATTCGGAATGGTGAAGTATTGGGAAACCATAATCTACAATCACCTCAAAGACCAAAACATACAAACCCCACCCCAAAGATTAAAGAGTGGTAATGATAAGACACACCAAATTGTTGGTGCATATGTCAAAGACCCAATAGTCGGTGGACATGATTGGGTAGTGTCCTTCGACTTGAACTCACTGTATCCACATATCATTATGCAATACAATATCTCACCCGAGAAAATGATAAAAGGAAACAGACAGGACTTAACCATTGACAGAATGTTGAACAAAGAATGTGACTTATCATATGTTCACCAACAGGGTCATGCAGTGTGTCCGAATGGTGTAATGTATTCTAAAAACAAACAAGGATTTCTTCCCGAACTTATGGAAAAACTCTATGACGAGAGAAAGGAGTGGAAGAAGAAAATGATTGGGTATCAACAAGAACGAGAAGTCTGTAAAGAAACCAAACGTAAGAAAGAACTTGATACACTTATCAAACGTGCATACAACAATCAACAGGTTCGTAAGATTGCACTTAACTCTGCATATGGAGCTCTTGCAAATCAATACTTTGCATTCTTTTCTATTGACCTTGCAGAGTCAATCACAACCAGTGGTCAGTTAATTATTAAGTGGTCAGAGAAAACTATCAATGAGTTCCTAAACAAAACACTTGGAACAGATAACGAAGACTATGTGATTGCAATGGACACTGATTCAGTTTATATCACTATGGATAAACTGGTCAAGAAAGTCTTACCCGAAGAAACAGACAAGACCAAGATTGTGGATTTCCTAAACAAGTCAGAAGGTATGATTGAACAAGTTCTTGCACGTGGTTTTGACGACCTTGCAGAATACACCAATGCATTCCAACAGAAGATGCAAATGGGTCGTGAAGTAATTGCAGACAGAGGTATTTGGACTGCAAAGAAACGATACATTCTAAATGTCCATGACAACGAAGGTGTCAGACTTGCAGAACCCAAACTTAAAATGATGGGTATTGAGACTGCAAAGTCCTCTACACCACAATGGGTCAGAACTAAACTAACAGAAGCCTTAAAGGTAGTAATGAATGGAACTGAACAAGACTTATGGGAGTTCGTAGAGACTGCACGAAAAGAATTTAGAAACCTTCCACCCGAGGAAGTTGCATTTCCTAGGGGTATCAAAAACCTTGTGACTTATGCAGACCCGACTCATATCTATGGGAAAGGAACACCGATTCATGTCAGAGGTTCACTCTTACACAATCACTTACTGAAATCTAAAAATCTTGACTTGAGATATGAAATGATTAAGAACTCAGATAAGATTCGTTTCTCATATCTTACAACACCAAATCCAATCAATGAGAATGTAATATCATTCTCAAGTTCTCTACCAAGAGAGTTGGACTTACATAGATTTATTGACTATGATATGCAGTTCGAAAAGGCATTCAATGAACCACTAAAGAATATTGTCAATCTCATTAATTGGAATGTGGAACCAGTTGCAAGTTTAGATTCCTTTTTTGGATAAATAAGACTATATGGCATATTCAGATAAAGTGGTAAATCGTTTTGAAGACGTTTTAAATAATCCTAAGAAACATGGTGTTGGTAGATTCGACCCCAATGACCCTAATGTTGCAACAGGACTAACGGGTGCTCCAGCATGTGGAGACGTTATGAAATTAGATATAAAAATAAATCCCGATACTGATATTATTGAAGATGTTAAGTTTAAAACATATGGTTGTGGAAGTGCAATTGCAAGTTCGTCTCTTTTCGTAGACATGTTAACGGGAAAGACTATTGAAGAAGCAAGTCAGATAAAAGACAAAGAGATTGCAGAAGCCTTAGAACTTCCCCCAATAAAATTGCATTGCAGTGTTCTTGCAGAAGACTCTATTAGAAAAGCAATTCAAGATTGGTCAGAAAAAACCGCACATAGGAAACATAATTATGTATGAGTATAAAGTTAAAGTAGTAAAAGTTGTCGATGGTGATACAGTAGATGTAGATATCGATTTAGGTTTCGGTATGGTTTATAAAAAACAAAGAGTCCGAATGGTTGGAATCGATACGCCAGAATCTAGAACTAGAGACAAAATAGAAAAACTATTTGGTAAAGCTTCTAAAAAACACTTAAAGAAATTACTAGAAGAATGTGAGACAATATCACTTGTATCACACGACAAAGGTAAGTTTGGAAGAATCTTAGGAACACTATATGCACATCATGTAGAAGGACACCCTGTATTCGGACACAAAGTAGATATCAATACTCAAATGATTAAAGATTGTCATGCAGTAGTTTATAGTGGAGAGAATAAAGACTTGGTTGAACAACAACATTTAGATAACAGAAAATTTGTTATGGACAATGGATATGTGACCCAAGAGGATATAGATAAAGTATCATGATTATAACAATGATGGACTGTTTCTATATCCTTATGATAGCCGTAATCTTTGGATTCATTATACACTTAGAATCTAAAGTTAATCAACTTGTTTCTATGATGGAAGAACACATCAAAGTTGACGAAAGACTTTGTGAGATTTCACAAAAATTAGATAACGAATAAAAACCCCCTTTACAATTTTACCTTTCTTCTGTATAATAGAGTGATACATTATGGAGAAGTGTTATGTCATTTATTAAAGATTTAGTCAAATCAACTGGAAACGAATATGCAAATATAGTTTCAGATGGTGTGGCTGCTGGAGACGTAGATACATTCGTAGATACGGGTAGTTATGTCTTCAATTCACTTTTGAGTGGTTCACTATATGGTGGACTTCCCTCAAACAAAATCACTGCAATCGCAGGTGAATCTGCAACAGGAAAAACTTACTTTGCCTTGGGTATGGTAAAACAATTCCTTGAAGACCACCCCGATTCTGCAGTAATATATTTCGAATCTGAATCTGCAATCAGTAAAACAATGATTGAAGATAGAGGAATCGATTCAAAAAGAATGGTTATCGTGCCTGTGGTCACTGTTCAAGAATTCAGAAAACAGGCAATATCCATACTTGATAAGTATCTTGAAACACCCAAGGATAAGAGACCACCTATGATGATGTGTCTTGACTCACTTGGTATGTTATCAACTACTAAAGAAATCGAGGACACTGCCGAGGGTAAAGAAACCCGAGACATGACTCGTGCTCAAGTTGTTAAAGGTGCATTCAGAGTTCTAACACTTAAGTTAGGACGTGCTGGTGTTCCAATGATTGTGACTAATCACACATATGATGTGATTGGTTCTATGTTCCCTCAAAAAGAAATGGGTGGTGGAAGTGGTCTCAAATATGCAGCCTCTTCAATCATTTATCTTTCTAAGAAGAAAGAGAAAGAAGGAACGGAAGTCGTTGGTAATATCATTCATTGTAAGAATGCAAAATCTAGATTGACTGTAGAAAATAGAATAGTTGACGTAAGACTATCTTATGACAGTGGACTGGATAGATACTATGGTCTTTTAGACCTTGCACTTGCAAGCGGAATCTTTGAGAAGAGTTCCACACGTATCAAACTACCAAATGGTAAAACAGAATTTGGTAAAACAATTAACAACAACCCCGAGAAATACTTTACACCTGATGTAATGGAAAGACTCGAAACAGTAGTAGAAGGATACTTTAAATATGGAAACACGCATAGAACAGACGATACTGAAGAATCTGATTCGGAGTGAAGAGTTTGCACGAAAGTGCGTCCCATTCATTAAGTCAGAGTATTTTGCCGATACTGAAGAAAGAACTGTATTCAATGAAATACACGAATACTTTCAGAAGTATACTAAATCACCAACTGTAGAAGCACTTCTCATAAACCTTGAAAACAATACTTCTCTTAACGAGAATATTGCAAAGGGTTCAAAAACTATAGTTGATAAGATTGGTAAAGATAAGGAGACCACACCAAGTGAGTGGTTAGTGGAAGAAACGGAGAAATGGTGTAAGGATAGAGCAATCTATATTGCAGTCATGGATTCGATTGAAGTCATTGACAAGAAATCACAGAGGTCTACTGGTGAAATACCCGAACTATTGAAGGACGCACTTTCCGTGTCTTTTGACACAAACATTGGACATGACGTGTTAGAAGATGCAGATGCAAGATTTGAATTCTATCATACGGAAGAAGAGAAGATTCCGTTTGACTTAGAATACTTCAACAAGATTACCAAAGGTGGATTACCTAATAAAACACTTAACATTGTTCTTGCTGGAACTGGTGTTGGTAAATCATTGTTTATGTGTCACCAAGCAGCTTCATGTCTTATGATGAACAAGAATGTTTTATACATTACTATGGAAATGTCAGAAGAAAGGATTGCAGAGAGAATCGATGCAAACACTATGAATGTTCCTATGAAAGATTTACCCGATTTATCTAAGAAAATGTTTGATAAGAAAGTTGACAAACTAAAAAACAAAACTAAAGGTAAACTCATAGTAAAAGAATATCCTACTGCAACTGCACATGTTGGACACTTCAGACACCTATTACAAGAATTGGATATCAAGAAAGACTTCCAACCCGATATTATATTTGTCGATTATCTAAACATATGTGCTTCACATAGAGTGAGGCCAGGTGCTGGTGCAAACTCTTATACACTTGTAAAGAGTATTGCAGAAGAACTTAGAGGACTTGCAGTGGAATTTAACGTTCCATTAGTAAGTGCAACCCAAACAACCCGAAGTGGTTATGGTTCCACTGATATTGGACTCGAAGACACTTCGGAAAGTTTTGGTCTACCTGCGACTGCAGACTTAATGTTTGCACTGATTACCAGTGACGAACTAGAAGAACTAGACCAACTCGTAGTGAAACAGTTGAAGAATCGATATAATGACCCCACAATCTTTAAAAGGTTTGTAATCGGTATTGATAGAAGTAGAATGAAACTCTATGATTGTGAACAAGAAGCACAAGAAGAACTATTTGAGAATGATTCTACCTACGATGATGATGTTCCTGTATTTGATAGAGGAAGGAATGATGGACAGAAGAGAGATTTTAACGACTTCAAATAAACCCCCTTTACAGACCACCTAAATAATGTTATACTAGATGGTTCTATGAAGAAAGTGATAAAAAGTTCAGAGGTTATAACAAAGATAACCGAAAAAATTGAACTCAAGAAACAATTGAGAGTTGCACGTATGTCTAAAGATTCTAAAGAAATTGATAAAATAAACAAAAAAATATCAAAAATAGAATCAAAATTGCATTCCTCACCACTTGCAAAATCCTAAATAATAACATAGATTACATACACTATAGTAAATCACGGAGAATTTATGTCAAGAGAAACAGCAAGAGCCGACTTAGTATCTAGAATTGCACAATTAACGAGTAGAAAGAATTGGTTAAAGGGTGTAAGTCAAGAATATCAAGTCACTAATCAACCTAACGGAACAGACCATACTGCACGCGATAGTCAATCTGCATGGACAGGTGCTGGACTTGTTGGTTGGTTATCTGCATGGAAAACTGCAAACTCTTCAATAACTGCAACTGCAGATTGGAGTATAGCAGACTTTGACGGAAGTAATTGGACACATGACGATTGGCAACAATACTATTTCCAAGAACATGCAAAAGGTATATCAAATTTTACAGATTCAGACCAAGCTATTACAGATATAGATGCTACTTTAACTGCATATCAATCAGACTTAGACGACCTCGACGCAGGAATAGCTGCTGGTGATGTTGACCAAGTTGCCCCAAGTTAGTAAACAAAAAAATACCATAAATAGTAGTAATACCACCAAGAATGTGGTATAATTACTATTATGGGTGCAAAGAACTTACATTTAGAACATTTAGAAGACGAGATTATCAATCAAGGGATTGATGGTGGTCGTGGTGCTATAAACTTTTTACAGGGTCTTAGAGACATGTTAAAAGGAAACTCTAATTCAAGTGTTAATATGACTGTTAAGTGGGACGGAGCTCCTGCTATTTTCTGTGGTCAACACCCCGAAACCAATCAATTCTTTGTTGCAAAGAAATCTCTATTCAATAAAGAACCCAAGTTCTATACTTCAGAACACGAAATTAAAAATGCAGACGAACTAAGTGGTGCATTAAAAGAAAAGTTCTTAACTTCATTTCAATGTTTATCTAAACTATCTTGGAATACAATCATGCAAGGTGATTTAATGTATACCAACGATAAGAAAATGCAAAAGATTGACGGAAAATCATTCGTCACATTCCAACCAAATACAATCATGTATGCAGTAGATATCAATTCAGATTTAGGTAAAGAGATTGCAAACTCTAAAATGGGTATTGTATTTCATACCACATACACTGGTTCTACAATAGAAGACTTAGGTGCAAGTTTTGGTGCAAATATATCTAAACTAGGAAACAGTAAAGATGTTTGGATTGACGATGCAACATATAAAGATGTCAGTGGTAAAGGTTCAATGACTGCAAAAGAAACACTTACACTTACACAAGAACTATCCAAAACAGGTAAAGCCTTCCATGGAATCAAAAAGAAAGATTTAGATAAGTTTCAAAAAATACAGGAAGAGATTGGAAAGAAAGGTGCTGGTGCATCTTACAAAACATATTGTAATACACTTATCAGAGGTGGTAGTTTTAATCCAACATACAAAGGATATATGGAACACTTCGAAAGCTACTGGAGAGATAAGGTGGTTGCAAAGGTCAAAACGGAAAAGACCAAACAAATCAAACAAGAGATTGGTGAACAACTTTATAACGAACTCAGAAGTTTAAAGAACATGATAACTAATCTAACTTCCTTTATGGGACACCTAGTAGTTGCAAAACAACTTATCATAAATGCACTAAATAGAGTAAAGAGTATAGGAACTTTCAAAAAGACTGCAAATGGTTTCGAGGTAGTTAACCCCGAAGGATACGTTGCAATCGATAAAACAGGAAGTGCAGTTAAACTTGTAGATAGAATGGAGTTTGCATTCAACAACTTCACTGCACAAAAATCATGGGACAAGTAATGAAATCATTCAATGCATTTCTAACAGAAGCAAAGGATAAAGGTGTAGTGTTTAGCTTCGGACGATTTAACCCTCCAACAACAGGTCATGCAAAGTTAGTAGAAAAACTTAAAAAACAATCGGGTGGTGATGACGTTCTGTTATTCACTTCACATTCAAATGACAAGGTTAAAAATCCACTGTCACACCGAGACAAGATATCGTATCTAAGAAAATTCTTTGGGAAGATTGTTGCAGACGTAAATGCAAGAACAGTATTTGAGATTGCAACAGAATTACATAAGAAGAAATATAAAAGAGTCTCAATGGTTGTTGGGTCAGATAGAGTAAAAGAGTTTGAAACACTACTAAACAAATACAATGGTGTTAAAGCACGTCACGGATTCTATAAGTTTGACGAAATCAATATAGTATCTGCTGGTGAGAGAGACCCTGATGCAGATGATGTCAGTGGAATGTCTGCAAGTAAACTCAGAGGATATGCAGAACAAGGAGACTTTGATAATTTCAAACTAGGTGTTCCAACAAAGAATAAAGGGTTGATTCAGAAACTATACAACGACATTCGTAAAGGAATGGGTATTGCAGAAGGAACACTACCACACTACATGGTAGAAGATTTAATAGACGAAGGAGTCTATGACCCAGGCACCTTTAAAGCAGTTTTCCTAAGTGGTGGCCCAGGCAGTGGTAAATCTGCAGTTGTAAAGAAATTAGCTTTGACTGCACTTGGTTTAAAAATGGTCAACACTGATAAAGCATTTGAGAACGGACTAAAGAAAGCAGGAATGTCACTTGACCTTAGAGGTGCAGACTTTGATAAAGTAGACCCTATCCGTGCAAAAGCAAAAAAGATTACAGGTAAAAACTTAGACTCATATATCGAAGGAAGACTAGGTCTTATCTTTGACACTACAAGTGCAAAGTCAACTAAGATTAAGAACTACAAAAAAATGTTAGACACATTAGGATATGAATACAAAATGGTATTTGTTAATGCAAGTCTAGACAATGCACAAAAAAGAAATGACTTAAGGTCTAGAAAACTACCAGCCGAAATTGTAAAAGGTGACTGGGACGCTGCACAAAAAAATGCAAAGGAATATAAATCACTTTTTGGTAAAGACTTTGTAGAGATTAAGAATGATGATGACCTTGCAAGTCTCGATAAAAAGGCAAATTCACTATACAGTAAACTGTTAGGTTGGTCTACTTCATTCCCTAAAAACAAACTTGCATTACAATGGAAGCAACGAGAGTTGGATGCAAAACGAACTAAATAGTATTATGTTAGAAGAACTTAGAGAAAAATTACGTAAGACCCAACAAGACAAAGAAGTTGAAGGCAAGAAAGGTTCTCAACCTAAGAAATATTATGCTAAAGACGCAGACGGAGACGAAATGTCTCAGTCCACAAAAGATAAACGTGCAGACCACTTTAAGAATAATAAAGATAAAGAAGGTGAAGACGCATTTAAACCAGCACCTGGCGATTCAAAAGCAGATACTAAACCTTCACAACATACTAAGAAGTATAAGAAAATGTTTGGAGAAGGTGCAGCTGATAAATCTTTACAAAAGAAAGCAGACAAGAGTGGAATGCCAGTTGGTATTCTAAAACAAGTCTACAAACGTGGAGTTGCAGCTTGGAAAGGTGGACATAGGCCAGGAACTACACCCGAACAATGGGGACATGCACGTGTTAATTCTTTTGTGACTAAATCCAGTGGAACATGGGGTGGTGCAGACCAAGACCTTGCAAAGAAAGTTTCGGGTAAATCAGAGTCAATAGAAGAAGGAGTTGATATCAGAAAAGAACTCAAAAAGATTAAAGGATTAACTAAGAAACAATTAGAAACATTATCAACAATGAACACTTCACAACTAACAGTTTTAGTTCAACAGTTAAGTGGTTTGGTTATGGGTGAACAAGACGAGTTAGAAGAAGGTAAACTTGTCACTGATTACAGAAGTATCTTAGAATACATTTTCAAAAACATAATGAAAATGGTTGAAAAGGAATATGAAAAGAACTCTGAAAAAGGTTTAGGAATGATTAATCAGTTAGGTTCTTATGTTGGAATGAAAGTCACTGATAAGAAACAACAGAAAGGAAAATTATTCCTTAAGTTTGGTGATAACATACAAGAAGACGCTGCAGTTGACGCTGCAAATCTAAAAGCAAAACAAACTGAAGAACTAGAAAGATTAAAGGCAAAACAATTACAAGAGTTAGAAGCACTACAAGATAGACACGAAAGAGAAACAGACAAAGTCAATCAACAGAAAGAAAAAGAAGCTGCAAATAAACAAATTCAAGCAAAACGTGATGCAGATAGAAAAGCTGCAGAGAAACAAAACGAAGAAAGAGATTACAAAAAAGAATATGAGAACTACCACTCAGACCCCGAACAGATTAAAAGACGTGCAAAAAGAAATGAAGCACGAAGAAGTCTAAAGGACAGAAAAGATATAAAAGGAAAGGACGTTCACCATAAGGACAACAATCCTATGAATAATGACAAGTCTAACTTATCAATTGTATCACAAAAATACAATAGAACAGAACCAAGACTTAGAAAATTGAAAG
>Ga0222719_10000580_pt1 | contig 36132 bp, 57 predicted proteins | sample C33_34DmetaG_FD_165039 | JGI IMG/M metagenome (GOLD analysis project Ga0222719, IMG submission 165039) | Estuarine water microbial communities from San Francisco Bay, California, United States - C33_34D | ecosystem: Environmental > Aquatic > Marine > Unclassified | place: USA: California... | reverse complement strand
TTATTTAATATGTGGATTACAACAAGATCCAAGTTCTGACAGACCAGAGAAAAATGCGCCTGTCCAAACTGTGGTTGAGAGATATACTCAACTTAAAGCAGTAAGCTATGTTGATGAAATTATCCCTTATTCAACTGAAAGAGATCTAGAAGATATTCTTGAAATGTACACAATCCATGTACGAATATTAGGAGAGGAATATCGCGATAAAGATTTTACTGGTAAAGACATATGCCGTAAACGAGACATAGACCTTTACTTTAATAAGCGAGACCATCGTTTTAGTAGTAGTGGTTTGAGGCAGAGAGTTTGTGACCAAGAAAAGAAATATGAGTACTAATTATGAGTGATGATAAAATTGCACAACATTTAAATATGAGACCTTTGGAAGAAGCAGAGGAAGAAAAACAAGAAATTTTAGATGAACTCAATCCGGATAAATTACCCAATTTGCCGGCGAATGCATTTTCAACAAATGACGAAGTCACAAATTTACCAGTAGAGAAACAAGCTGGCGAATTAGTTCCAGCAGACGAACTTGCTCAAGAAAATTTAAAAGACATTGAATTAGCAAAAGCCAATATTGAGAATATTATTGGTTTAGGTGATAGTGCAGTTAAAGAAATGGTTGAAATTGCAAAACAATCAGAATCACCAAGAGCATTTGAAGTTGTATCTACTTTAATGAAAACTCTACTAGACGCAAACAAAGATTATGTTGAAATGTCAACAAAGAAAAGATATGCAAAAGAAGAACAAGCACCTTCTACACAAGTCACAAATAATAACCTTATTGTATCCACTGCAGACCTACTCAAAATGATTAAGGATAGTGGAGAAGATGGATAAAGGTTACTTAGGTAATACCTACCTTAAAAAGGCTGGCGAAGAAATTGAATTTACGCCTGAGCTTTTAAAGGAATTTGTAAAGTGTTCTAAGGACCCAATATACTTTGCAGAAAATTATATTAAAATCGTACATGTTGATAAAGGTCTAGTGCCTCTTAAAATGTATGATTATCAAAAAGATATTACAGAAAAGATTACAAACAATAGACGTGTTGCTGTATTGACAGCAAGACAGAGTGGAAAAACTACAACAGCTGTTGGAGTTATTTTACATTATATTTTATTTAATGAACACAAAACAGTTGCTATTCTTGCTAATAAAGGTGATGCTGCAAGAGAAGTTCTTTCAAGAGTTCAACTTGCTTATGAAGCTTTGCCTAAATGGATGCAACAAGGTGTAGAAGAATGGAATAAAGGTAATATTACCTTAGAGAATGGTTGCAAAATATATGCTGGTACGACCACATCATCAGCAATTAGAGGTAAATCTATCAGTTTCCTCTATCTTGACGAGGTGGCATTTATTGAAGGCTTTGATGAGTTTTTTGCTTCGGTATATCCGACAATCTCATCTGGTGAAACTACAAAGCTATTAATGACTTCTACTCCTAATGGGTTAAACCACTTTTGGAAAACATGTAAAGGTGCTGAAGAAAAGACTAATGGTTATGAATATGTAAAGGTGATGTGGTATGATGTTCCAGGACGTGATGAAAAATGGCGTAAGGAAACAATCGAGGCACTTGACCATGATGAAGAAAAGTTTAACCAAGAATACTGCTGTGAATTTATTGGAAGCTCTGGTACGCTGATTAGTGGTGCCAAATTGAAACAGCTTCTACATTCCAAACCACTGGTAGAAAGTGAAAACATTTACCAATATGAAGCTCCAGTGGAAGGTCATGCATATGTGATAACTGTTGATGTATCTAGAGGAAAAGGCCTTGACTACTCAACATTTACGGTATTTGATGTGACCGAAATGCCTTATAAGCAGGTTTGTACATATAGAGATAACTATATTAGTCCGGTTGATTTTGCCTCTATTATATATAGAATAGGGCTCATGTATAATGAGGGTGCTATATTAGTTGAAACTAACGACATTGGCGAACAAGTTTCAGATGTACTCTTAATGGACTACGGCTATGAAAATCTTCTATTCACCGAACGCGCTGGTAGACAGGGCAAAAGAATATCAGGTGGATTTGGAAGAGGTACAGATAATGGAATAAGAACAACAAAAAGTGTTAAACAAAAAGGTTGTTCGATACTTAAAATGTTAGTTGAACAAAATCAACTCATTTTAGTAGATTATAACACAATACAGGAGTTATCACGCTTTTCAAAGAAAGGATATTCTTACGAAGCTGAACCCGGTTTTCACGACGACCTTGTCATGAACCTAGTCATCTTTGCATGGCTAACTGATGACAGATTTTTTAGAGAACTGACAGATATAAACACCTTGGCACAATTAAGAGAAAAGACCGAGGAACAGCTAAATGAAGAATTACTTCCCTTTGGATTTATTGATACAGGTGAACCAATAGGAGATGAACACGGTTGGGTAGATGTATCCAATCGTTCATTTGAGGTATAAACTTTATTTTTTATAAATAAAGGTGATAACTGATTATTAAAATAGGTTTTAAATAGATAATATTAAAGGAGAAATAATATGGCTTTTTCCGTAAGTCCTTCCGTAATAATTCGTGAAGTGGACGCATCAACAGCGGTACCGGCCATCGCAACACCACCTGCCGCTATTGCAGGTGTATTTAGATGGGGTCCTGTAGGCGAAGCAATCCTTGTTTCTTCGGAGAATGAATTAGTAAGTCGTTTTGGTGAACCAACCAATGATAACTATGAAACATTTTTCGTTGCAGCAGATTACCTTTCGTATGCAAATGCATTATATGTAGCTCGTGTTGATAATGGCGCAGTTACAGCTTCTGCTTCTGATACTTCAAATGCAAACACACAACTCCACACTTTCGGTGGTTTTGATGCATTGTATCCAGGCGCATTAGGTAATTCCATTGATGTTGCGTATGTCAAATCTGAGGATTTCTCAGATGTACTGATTGAAGTTTCTGACATTACTGCTTCAAGAATAACTGGAAACACACAAATTTCACAAACAATATCTTTCAATAGTAACACTACTTCATTTGAAGTTGTTCCTAATGACAGATTAACAGTTGCCGATATTAACGTAGGTGATATAATTAGAATTGGTAACGACTCTGTCGGTTATCAAGAACTTTCTTTATCTGCTATTACTGAAAGCTCACTAGATAGTGCCGGCGATCCGACATCAAACACTTCATTGATTACATCATATGAATATGCTTTCACATTTGCTTCAAATTACTTATTGACTGAAACAGATTTAAGTAAACTTTCACTTGAAAGAAAATGGAAACATTCAGGCGTATTTGGTAAAGCACCTCAAACTGATAACTATCATATTGCAGTCGTTGATACAGATGGTTCAATTACAGGTGAAACAAATGGTATTATAGAGCTCTTCTCAGATGTCTCTACAACTGCCGGAGCAAGATTATCTGATGGTACAACAAACTACTACGTAGATGTTATTGACCAAAGATCAAATTTTGTTCAAGTTGCAAATACTGCACACTTTGAATCAAAAACAATTGCGTATGAAAGTCTTGCAAATGGTACAGATGGTACTTCTGAAAGTGCAACTGGTCTAGGTGCTCTTGCTGAAGGGTATGATCTTTTTGCAAATTCAAACGAAATTGATGTTTCATTTGTTCTCCAAGGTAAAGGTGATAATGCTGGTAATCTTGCAAATTACATTATTTCTAATGTCACAGATTCCAGAAAAGATGCTGTTGCATTTATTTCACCATCTAAGGAAGCAGTTGTTGATGAAAACAAAACAAATGCTAAACTTACAAACGTAATTGCATATAGAAACGCACTTCAGAACAGTTCATACTGGTTTATGGATTCTGGTTACAAATATAGATACGACAAGTACAATGATGTATACAGATATGTCCCATTAAATGGTGACATGGCTGGTCTTGCTTCTCGTGTTGAACCTTATGAATCCCCTGCCGGTTTCCGTAAAGGTGTAATTAAAAATGTAGTTAAACTTGCTTTCAACCCAAATAAAGCACAGAGAGACCAACTTTACAGTGCAGAGGTAAACCCAGTAATGAGTCAAGTGGGACAAGGTATTGTTCTATTCGGTGATAAAACTGGTTTAGGTTTACCAAGTGCATTTGGTTCATTGAATGTAAGAAGACTATTCATTGCTGTTGAAAAAGTAATTGCTAATACAGCTGAATCATTCTTATTTGAATTGAATGATGAATTCTCACAAACACAGTTCAAAAATATTGTTGAACCATTCTTGAGAGACATTCAAGGAAGAAGAGGCATTGTTGATTTCAGAGTAATTTCTGATAGCACAGTAAACACACCAGCTGTGGTGGATCAGGGTAAATTTAGAGCCAATATCTTCATTAAACCAGCTCGTTCTATTAATGTAATCGAACTTACATTTGTTGCAACAAGAAGTGGTATTGAATTTGAAGAAATCGTGGGTTCTATTTAATAGAATAAATAATTAAAAGATAATTAGGAGAAACGAGAATGGCATTTAATATTAACGAGTTTAAATCACAATTAGTAGGTGGTGGTGCTCGGTCTTCCCTTTTCCAAGTGCAAATACTCAATCCTGTAGCTCCTGAGGCAGATTTTAAAGTCCCATTTATGGTAAGAACAGCTGGTATTCCAGCTTCTAACATAGGGTCTTTTGAGGTACCTTATTTCGGTCGTAATATCAAATATGCTGGAGACAGAACATTTGATGACTGGACAGTTACAGTAATTAATGATGAGGATTTTATTGTAAGAAACGGCATGGAGGCATGGATGAACGCTATCAATACTCACGATAGTAATGTTCGATCATTACCTCAGGATTATAAATCCAATGCCGTAATTACACAATATAGCAAAGATGGTGATGCAATCAGATCATATGTATTTGAAGGCATGTATCCAATAACTCTTGACCAAATTGATATGGACTGGTCAAATGTTGATGCTATAGAGGAATTCGGTGTGACATTTGCATACGACTTCTGGAGAGTTGAAGGCAGCACTGGAATTCCAACTACATAATTTAAAAAGGTGATATTTTGAAAATTTTTGGCTTTGAAATAAAGAGGGCCGGAGATGAAATCGAAAACGTACCGGTTTCATTTGCAGAGCCCTTAAATGATGATGGTGCAATTACAGTAGGTAATGCGCTAGGTGGTTTTTATAATACTATTTTGGATATGGAAGGTTCGGCAAAAACCGAATCTGAGTTAATTACAAAATATAGACACATGGCGATGCAGCCTGAAATTAGTCAGGCAGTTGATGACATCGTAAATGAGGCAATTAGTATTGATACTAATGACTCAGTAGTTGAAATTTCGTTGGGTGAAACTCAACTGCCCGAAAAGGTAAAAACTAAAATAACTGATGAATTTGATAACATATTATCATTATTAGATTTTACAAATAATGCTTATGATATGTTCCAAAAATTCTATGTTGATGGTAGATTAAATTATCATATCATCATTGATGAAGAAAATGTCAAGAAAGGCATTATTGAATTAAGGTATGTTGATCCTCGAAAGATTAAATTAATACGAGAGGTCGACAAGAAAGGAAAAGATAAACACTCTGGCGTTCCGACAAAAAGAGTAAAAAATGAATACTTTATGTATTCAGATACGGGATTCCAGAATACAAGCACTGGTGGTGTTGGTTCACCGGTTCCTGGTGGAACTACAGGCTTTAAAATTGCGAAGGATTCTATTGCTAGAGTTACTTCAGGATTAATGAATGAGAATAACAGTTTAGTGTTATCTCATTTACATCCATCAATTAAAGCTCTGAATCAACTTCGCATGCTTGAAGACGCTACGGTCATTTATACATTGACTCGAGCACCGGAAAGGCGAATATTCTATATTGATGTAGGTAACTTGCCAAAAAATAAGGCTGAACAATATCTTCGCGATATGATGTCCAGACACAAAAACAAGTTACAATACAATTCGTCAACAGGTGAAATAACAGATGCTCGTAAAATGTTGACAATGACAGAGGACTTTTGGTTCCCACGTAGAGGTGGTGAAAGGTCAACTGAGGTTGACACACTAGCTGGAGGTGCTGCTCAGGCTTTGAGTACAGATGAGAACCTTCAGTATTTTCAACGTAAATTATATAAAGCGTTGAAGGTACCTCTAACAAGATTGGAACCAGAAACACAAGCGACTTTTGGTCGTGCGTCTGAGATTACTCGTGATGAACTTAAATTTGGTAAGTTTATTCGTAGAGTAAGAACAAGGTTTTCTTGGCTATTCAATATAATGTTAGAAAAACAATTGGTATTAAAAGGAGTTTTAACACCGGAAGAATTTAACGAAATTAGAAATCAAATACGATATGATTTTGTAAAGGATAACTATTTTGAAGAATTGAAAGAAGCTGAGATTTTAAGAGAAAGATTAACAACATTGAGAGATGTAGCAGATTATACAGGCAAATATTTCTCTCACCAGTGGATTGTTAAAAATGTCTTACAGATGACTGATGTCCAGGCAAAAGATATGGAAGACGAAATTGAACAAGAAAGAGCTGCTGGTGCATTTGATGATGAAGATCAAGGTTTTTAATAAATAGTTAAATAGAATTAAATAGGGACTCAATATGAAACAATTTAAAGACATTCTTTCCGAGGTAGGCCAACCTAAGGCACCTGAAGAAAAGAGATTTAAAGGACAACATGAGATTGAGAAAATCGATCATCCTGTTGCTTTAGATCATCAATTCACAGGTGACATCGATGGTCTTACGCCAAAGAAACGCCCGGCAGATAATGCCAAAGGTGACGATGCAAAAGCATACGACCAAGCCTACAAAAAGAAAGTTTCTCAAACTCTACCTAAAAGAGGTAATACAATCGTTGTCGATGATGAAGAACTTACTGATGACTACGATTGGTCTGAAGAGCAATTGAACGCTCTTGCAGAAGCATTAGACAATTATGATTTAGAAGATCTTACAGAAGAAGAGATTGATGAAGTTATAGGTCGTGCCGCAAAAGCAATTGGTAGAGGTATTAAACGACAAACAATTGACAGATTTACAACTTCTGGTCAAGCAGATAGAGCTGAAAGACAAGCAGATAAGCTAGAAAAGAAAATGAAAGCTAAAGAACGCTTGAAAAAGGCTCAGGAAAGATTAGAAAAAGCTAAAGAGGCAATTCAAAAGGCTAAAGAAGCCGAAAGAAATGCTCAAAGATCTGAAAGTGTTGAATATCAATCCATTACTGAAATCCTTGGTTTTAAAAACAAGAAACCTGAGAACATGGGTGATGAAGATCCTAATGACGCTCCAGAACAAGAAGAAGGTTATAATGAATCAGCATGTGTTGAGGATATGATAAAACTTCATGCTTCTGGTTGTTCCAAACACGAAATGTATGAAAAAATCAAAGAAAAGTATGGCTGTTCAAAGTCAACTTTTGAAGGTTTATATGCTTCAAACTGTATGGGCGAAGAGGAAAAAGTTGAGGAAGAAACTGAAACAGACTCAGCTGATACTCTTGATGCTCAACCAGATGAAGCTCCAAAAGTAAAACAAGACAAACTATCACCTTCAGCTGTTGAAATCGGTGTGTCTGGTGGCAGAAAAATTAAAGTGACATTTAAAGAAATGTTAGATAAAATCAGCACAGAGGAAGAACTTCTAGAGAGTCCCCAAGAAGAAATTCCAATGATGATGAAACAACTACATTTCATTTGTTATGCTTCAGAAGAAATACAAGAATATTTAAAGAGTGGTGTTGACCCAGAAGAGTGGTGGCAAAATAAACTTGCTAGTGTATTTAGTAATGTTAAATCACTTTATGCATGGTCCAAAGGTGACCAACTTTCAAATCCAAAACCTAGCCCAATGTCAGCAGCAGCAATGTTTGATAAAGCAGGTATTTTAGGATTTGCAGAATCTACAAATAAAGAACTTGAAGAATCATCAATTAAAATATCTGGTTCAAGAGTCACAGCAAGACCAGGCCAAGCCAAACTTGATAATGGTAAAAGAATAAAGGTTGACAAAGATCAGGCTAAATTATTAACAGATTTCTTTAAACAGTTAAATACAAGAGATGCCAAAGATATGGCTGGTAAACTATTAAACGATGAAGAATCATATAATGAAGTTCTTCAATTTGCAGAAATAACTGTTGGTTAAGGGTATAAATAATACTTAAATAGGTACAATTATGAAACTTATATCAGAATACACAGAAGATTGCGAGATTATTACCGAGGCTGCCGAGAACGGCAAGAAATCCTTCTTTATTGAAGGTATCTTCATGCAAGGTGATATTAAAAATCGCAATGGCAGAGTTTATCCTTGCGACACTTTGGAAAAAGAAATGAATCGTTACTCAAAAGATTTCATTGAAACAAAAAGAGCGCTAGGTGAATTAGGACATCCCGATGGTCCAACAATCAACGGAGATCGTGTGTCACATTTAATTACAGAAATGAGACGCGATGGAAATAATTTCTATGGTAAGGCTAAGATTCTTGGCACACCAATGGGAGAAATTGTTAAAACGTTCATAGACGAAGGAGTAAAGATTGGAGTTTCGACTCGAGGTCTTGGTTCAGTAAAACAACTAAAAGATGGCGTAATGCAAGTTCAAGAAGACTTTCATTTATCTACAGTTGATATTGTAACAGATCCTTCTGCTCCTGATGCCTTTGTAAATGGCATTATGGAGAATAGAGAGTATTACTATGATATTGCTTCAAACACTTGGAGAGCTCAAGAAATAGCTGATGTTATTGATGAGATTGTAGAAGAGGTCGAAAAGAAAGTAAATCGTGTAGTACGAAAAATTGATGAAGAAACGGCAACAACAATGTTTGAAACATTTATCCGTACTTTAAGAAACTCATAAATTATAAATAAAAACAGTCAAATTATAAATTGTTTTAAAAATTAATTGTTATAACAAATTAAAGGAGAAATAACAATGGCAGATGAAAAAAATTCATTCGTAGCCGACGACGGAATTTCTAGTGTTCCTTCACCTATTTCACCAGAAGGTGGAGAAGGTAAAAAGGACAAGTTAAAGAAAACCGCTGAAGACAAGCCTAAAGATGCAGTCGAACCTAAAAAAGTAGTTCCTGGCCAAGAAAAGGCCGGTGAACCTGTACCTACTGCGGAAGAGGTTGAAACAGAAGAAGTTGAAACAATCGAAGAGGTTGTTGTAGAATCTTCTATCGCTTCAGTAATCGAAGGCGAAGACTTATCCGAAGAGTTCAAGAACAAAATTAGTGTTGTTTTTGACGCAGCTGTTAACGAAGAAGTTAGCAAAAGAACAGAAACACTTAAAGAAGAATTAGAAGAGTCACTTGATAAAGAGTTATCAGAAGCAGTTGAGTCCAGAATGGACGAAGTTGTTGAGAACGTAGACAAGTATCTCGACTATGTTGTTCAAGAGTGGACAAAGGAAAACGAAATTGCAATCGAAAGTGGTATTAAGGTTGAAATGGCTGAATCATTAATGAATGGTTTAAAAGGTCTTTTCACAGAACACAATATTACTGTTGAAGGCGAAAGCGTTGACATTGTTTCAGAACTCGAAACACAAGTTTCAGACCTTGAATCAAAGAGCAATGAACTCGTAAATGAGAACATTGACCTACAGAGAGAAATCTCATCTTTCAAGGCAGAAAAAATATTTGACGAGCTTTCAGAAGGTTTATCTGAGAATCAGGTAGAGCGTTTGAAAGTATTGTCTGAAAAGCTTGATATTGAAGATTTAGAGTCTTATACCGAGAATCTTCAAGTAATTAAGGAGTCATTCTTTTCAAGCAAACCAGCTGTGGAAACACAATCTGATTTACAAGAAGAAAATGACGAAATTATTCTAGATGAACAGGAAGTCGTTAAACCAGCTTCTGATTACACATCTATTAATGCTCTTGTAGAGGCATTCAATCACAAGAAAAAGAATAATTAATTTTAACTTGGTTTATTGTAAATTAAATTAATTTTAATATAAAGGAGATCCAAATGGATAACTATACAAAACTTGTGGAAAAGTGGAGCCCTATTTTAGAGCACGAATCTTTTTCACCAATTAGTGACCAACACAAAAAAGCTGTAACAGCTACTGTGTTGGAAAACACTGAAAAAGCTTTGATGGAATCTGGCGATTTATCAGCCAACATGACTTCACTTTTAAGTGAGGCCGCACCAACAAACGCTGCATCTGCTGATGGCTTCTCAGGCTTATCAACAAACGCTGCTGCTGGTCCAGTTGCTGGTTATGACCCAATCCTAATTAGCTTAGTGCGTAGAGCCGTACCTAACTTAATCGCATACGATATCTGTGGTGTTCAGCCTATGACTGGTCCTACAGGTCTTATCTTCGCAATGCGTGCAAGATATGGTTCACAAGCTGGAGCTGAGGCTATGTTCAATGAAGCTGATACAGGCTTCGCTGGAACTGGTACTCATGCTAACACTTTACCAAATGCTAATACTCAGTTAATTACAACTGGTACTGGTATGGATACAGGTGCTGCTGAGGCTTTAGGTGATGGTGTTACTGATTATGCTGAAATGGCATTCTCAATCGAGAAAGTAACTGTTTCTGCTAAGACTCGTGCCCTAAAAGCTGAGTATACAACTGAATTAGCTCAAGACCTTAAAGCAGTTCACGGCTTAGATGCTGAAACTGAATTGGCTAACATCCTTCAAACTGAAATCTTAACAGAAATCAATAGAGAAGTTGTTAGAACAATTTATACAACATCTGTAGTTGGTGCTTCAAACACTGCTTCTGCTGGTGTATTCGACTTAGACGTTGATGCAAACGGTAGATGGTCTGTTGAGAAGTTCAAAGGCCTTATGTTCCAAATCGAGCAAGAAGCTAACGCTATTGCTAAAGGAACAAGAAGAGGTAAAGGAAACATCGTAATCTGTTCTTCAGACGTTGCTTCTGCTCTTCAAATGGCTGGTGTACTTGACTACACACCTGCTCTTAACTCTAACTCTTTAGAAGTTGATGACACAGGCAATACTTTTGCTGGTGTTCTTAACGGAAGATTCAGAGTTTATGTTGACCCATTCGCAGGCGGAAACTACTTAGTAGTTGGATATAAAGGATCATCTGCATTTGATGCTGGATTATTCTATTGTCCTTACGTTCCATTACAAATGGTTCGTGCCGTTGGTGAAAATAGCTTCCAACCGAAGATTGGTTTCAAGACTCGTTACGGAATGGTTGCTAACCCATTTGCTCAAGGCGATGTTTCTTCACAGGGACTTGGTTCATTGGCAAATAACGTCAACAAATATTATCGCAAGGTGCGCGTTACTAACTTATTCTAAGTTTAAACGTTTACTGAAAGGTAATAATAAAAAGAGTTTAGATTCACTAAACCACTTTAAAGAGGCCCTTCCTGGGCCTCTTTTTTTATTCCCAGATAAAGTTTTCCCAAGGTTCATAACAACCAGCAACTCCAATTGCTGAATTATCACACCCTCTTGCATCGTCCCAAAGCTCTAACTTGATTTTGTCAAACATATCTTTTGTCAGTTTGACCATGTTGACATTTTCCATAAAGATACACGATTTATAATCAATAGACATGGGCTTGACATCGATATGATTTTCTCCAAATTCCTTAATCATACCAGTATATCTCTTATTATCTAAGATGAATTGACACTGTTCAAAAGTATCACCAAATGTTTCTTGACCAAGTTTGGTCCATTTTTCAAATAATTTCATTATGCAATCTCCTTATAACCAGCAGCTTTACCATAGAAACCTAGGGATTCTAATTTTAAAACAATTTCATTAAAAGCAGCACCATTGCTGTTTTGAGGATAGATACCGACTGTCATTGGGTCGTCGATAAACAATTGACAATTTTCCCACATTGGGTTATTGGAAATATAATCATTGATGATTTTCTTTCCTTTTTCAAAGAGATTCTCGTCTCTAGTTCTGACTTCAAAATCAATAATTTCATAACCATCCATAGTTAAAGATGGTTCAGGTTGATTTCCTAATACTCTCACATTCAATTCCATTAACAACTCCTTTTTCATTAATTTTTTCATTTTATAAGTATATTATACTATAAAAGCGAACAAATGTCAACACGTTTACTGTAAAAATGTACGCCTATTTTGCGCCTTACTTATCGTAATATGAGCGGACTAAATAGACGCGAATGTATGCGAGAATTGTCATTACAGCCGAGATTAGAATACTCAGCGTGAAAGGGTCTGTGATTTCCATTACGGAAATGAATAACCACAAAAAGAAAAGATTTAAAGGATAATTGATAACGAGACCAGTACCTACTGTCATAGCGGTCTCTTTATGTTTTTGTTTTGTTCTTTGGTTCATAATACAGACCATACCAGATTTAAACAACCTTTGGTAAATGCTCCCTCATACCAAAGTATTAACATTGCTAAAATTGTAATAGCTGTAAAACACCACACGATTTCTCTTATTAATTGTATCATATCTCTCATAATCTGGCAGCCCGTAGGAGAATCGAACTCCTGTTGCATGGATGAAAACCATGTGTCCTAACCACTAGACGAACGGGCCCAGTATACAAATCGGCGGACCTTCCATATACGCCTATCAAAGGTATGTCAAGATCCGCCTTGGTATTGAACTTCTCACTCACAATCGTCATTTGTTATTTGAGCCGGGCTACCGGACCTGATGACTAATCAGGGATTTCAAACTACCTAAAACTTAAAATTTGGGGCGGTGGAATTTGTGTTAACGCAATTCGTTAAATAATGTGGAATTGTTAATCTTAAATTCCTGCCGCTACCCCGAGCTTTGAGCCCCTATTATTGAAACTCTTAAAAAATCGTAGGTACGTCTCTCGGACTTACATGGTACTCGTTAATCCCAGTCTCGGTTGGTAGCATCCATGTACTACCATCTCTGCCTAAAGGGAATAAAGCCTGGACTGCCGTCCTGTATTCCTCGGTTTCCTTGCGGGGAAGGTGAGGCTCTTCCTTTTCCATTACGCCCCTTCCCTAGATTATAGTACTTCATCTTGTGTTTCCGCACTAGTTTGGGGACTTCTGTATCGAGCGTTTCTTCATACACGGAGACGCTTTCATACCCACTATATTGATTCGTTCTGACCCGTATAATTACATGCATTCCTGCATCGGCCTTCCCATTACTTCGGGCAATACCAACTTTGTACTTCGGTTGATATCCCCGGCTCAAGCTGCCGGTCGGGTTGTCCACCTATATCTTTGAGCCTTCCGATTGATAAGATCTTCTATTCGACTCAGGTTATCCATTCACCAATTGTCTCTGTTGGTGGGGTGTTTCCCTCAATATGTGTCTATTATACAATAAACTTTAGCAAATGTCAACACGTTTACTATAAAAAGTTATATTTTTTTAACGCTATGTAAGATATGCTATATATCGGCGTATTAATCATATATGTACAACCCTAAATACGCTTAGAAATCAAGCTAAAGCGTCCAATTTTAGGTATGCACAGACTTTCTGCCCCTAGGAAACACATCCTGAGCATATGCTATATCTTCATATTGGTTATCAGTCTCATATTCACGCATGAGCTTCATACCATAATTATCTGTTTTATTAACAATCTTTACATCTTTGCGTAGAATTGGAGCATTTTGTCTTGCAGGTAAACCATCTGGTCTTTTAATTAAATTCAGATCCACAAAATGGTGCACTCGACCATATCGTTCTCCAACAGTCACACAATCTGGATGCATTTCTTTTAACATCTGTGATTTGGTAAGTGAAGCGTCTTCTTTATAGTCATTATAAATCTCTGATGTATTGCCACCTTTTACTGTACCTGTTCTCAGTTTTCCACATAGGAAAGAATACATCAACATAGTACACAAACCTCGCTTCAGAACACGAATACTTAAATCTACATCTTCGTTATATTTGCCTCTCCATTTTTCTGGGCAATCATTGTCAATTAAAAAACATGACATAATTCTTGTATTCAGTACATAAGGCGGATAATCAGTTCCATCAACGACAAAAAATTTATATTGTAATCCTGCTAGAGCTATATTTTCAAATCTATCTACAAAATCTTCAGTTGCTCTAAAAATAGCAGAACCTTTATCAACGCGATATCGTTTACTATTATGGACACGCCAAAATTCGGATATATTATCGTCCATCAACCAATGACGCTTGAAACCATTTGCTTGAGAATGTTCCCAACACCAGTTTCTTGCAGGACCCGAGCCCTTTCCATGATTGCTAAACGGAAGTTTTAAAACTGTTCCAAGTGGTCCAATTACTGCTTTATAGTTATCATATTCTTGTGGCTCTACAGCAACATAATACGGAACGCCCATTCTTTCCAAAGCCTTAGGAGTGTATCGGCTTTCCCAGCGTCCTTTTGATATAATATAAATTGGATAACGATTATTCTTCGACATACCTACTCATCTGATTTTGTTCTGATTCTCGTTTGGGATACCAAACAACATGCGTCTTTTCTGTAATTTTATAGTCCATAGCTTCACCAAAGTGCATACGATCTTCCATTGATTTAAATTTCAATGTTAATTGTTTCCAAGCTTCTTTGTTTTCTGATACGAAAGCAGGCATTCCAGCGGCGTACCATTGAATATATGGATTTCGCCATTCTTTTTGTAGCTCTTCTAGCGTATCTACGGGTTTATAATCTGCCATAGTATTATATAGATAAGTTTTTAGGAGAAGAAATCGTCGATGAATTGAAAGGCTAATTCTAAATTCATACCTTTTGCATCAATCGCATAAATTTCTCTACTACCACTTTTTTCAATTTTATCTTCACCAATGCCGAAAGATTCACAGAATTTATAAAGCTGTTTTAGCCTTACATCGAACTCATCGGCTTGTTTTGCCCAAATTGCAACTTTAAGAGATACAGCTTCTTCTGTAGAAACATCTAAGAAACACTGCATTTTCTGCCTGGTTGCAAATTCTAAAGCATGGTTATTAGAAGTAATCCCAAGACGATTCACTCTGTTAGCCAATACAGAATAGTTGTTTACATACCACTCTGGTAAGGTTTCAAAGTTATCGTGTTGGTCCTTCTGAAATTCTTCAAATAGTTCAGAGAACTTTGCCATAATAAAACACTCCTTATAGTGACCAGCAACGGAATTGTCGCGCGGGTCATGTTTTGAAATTAAATAGGATTCGAGTATGAAAGATTGTAGGTCATCTTTATCTGCTTTAAAGCTTTCAAGATTCCTAGCGATGATGTATAAATTATCTGTATTATACCCTTTAGAGTTAATGTGAGAAATGGCACGATTTTTGTTACCCTTTCCAACATATACAAATTTATCACCTTCTTTGTATCCATACACATATTGGCCTAAGGTTTCCCAAAAGGCACCTGGTATAGATTCAAAATCATTATCAAACATAGATTCCTATTCCCAGTTTATAGAACCATTATAATACTTTTAAAAGTATTTGTCAACACGTTTTGGGTATTTTTTTTATCTGATATAGTGCTCTAAAAAGTCGTGCATTATTTCTGGGTCATTATCAACAGATTGAACAATTGTTGCAATACCTAATGCATCATTTCTTTTCATGAGTTCTTTGACTTCTTTTGCTCTCATCTCACCTTTTTCAACTAAGGCTTCATCGGTGAGTGTATGTGCTTCTTGAACTTTAAATAGAGTAAAGTCGTTAACTTTCATTATATTTTAGGATTTCCAAATCTTTACCAGTTCCTCGTGTTTTGAGATAACCAGTTTTGATTAATTCGTCTATTGTTGCGCCTGTGATCATTTGCTTATTATATTGCAATCCCCAGTACAGACCTATTGCAGTGTAAATAATGGCCACTGTTAAAAATTCATAGAGTTCCATTAGCTGCCACCATGTCTCGCTAATATTTTTTCAATGATCCTATCTTGAGCAGTAAGGTCATCATAATGTATTCTATCTTCCTTATCATCATCTTCTTTTTGATAAATGAAACCTTCTTCTAAGGCCATTTTTAAGATTTGATCTTCGGACATATAAGTAAGGCATGCGGCAAGCAAAGTAGTTTGGCGTAAACGACCTGCTTTAACATCTTCCATTAACGAAACGGCGATATTATCAGCGTTAAAGTCTGTAGACATAGACAAATTTCTCCTAATTTATTAATATATATTATTAAGCCGAACCCGGCAACCCTTGGTAACCCTGCCACCAATCTGGCGCAGGTCTACCCCATTCCCATTTAGCAAAAGGTTTTGCTGCATGGTAATAGTTCCTATAAGCTTGCACTGCGTCACCTTCCACTTTACAGGTTGGATAGTGATTCATTGCTTGTGCAAACTCTGTGAGTCCAATGTCAGGTATATTTTTAGGTGCCTTTTGCAACAGAGTACCTAACTTCTGAAATGTAGCATGCTTTCTGTTTCTACGATATTCGTATTCATTTGCCATTGCTACAAAATGATCATAATGCCATTCGTAATTTGTCTTTGATTCTTTTGTCCATGTCGTACAAGGGTGATATTTGTGTACTGCTAGATAATATAAATTGTCTCGCTTATCCCCAAATGTATAATATTCTTGTATTGTTTTGCCTGACTTTGATGGTCTTTTCTCTGGTATGCCATCAAGTAGACGATGAACCGTAGATAGCATTTGAGCAGATTCCACAATCATTTTGGGAATGTGTTTATCACACAAATTCTGCGCTGCTTTGATTGGATCTAGGTCAGTTACAAAAATATTCATATTGTGTAGTATTATATCATAAAAAGTTCATTTGTCAACACGTTTTTAAAAAAAGTGCCGACAAAAGCCGGCACTGGAGTTCACCTATGGACTAGGCGGCTGACAACATGGAAGTTGGGACCCTCCAGACACCGCTGTCAGTCTGAATGTGTTGGTATTTAGGGTTCTTTTTAACTAAAGTTCCAATAACCACTTCACCGGTCTTTTTAGTAAAAGATACAGTATCACCAACCGTAAAGGTTGCTTTAAGTTTTGAGTTATTGTATGCTTGAGCAGATTTAAACATATCTGCAACAGCTTTGAAATCCTCTATTGAGGACATTTTTGAGAAGAGAGAACCGATTTTGTTCATCTCTGATTTGGTTAATGTTAACATAGACAACTCCTATTTCCTATTTCATTAAATTATGGTACCATTATAATTGGATTACTTTGCAATGTCAACACGTTGAGTGAAAAAAGTTACTTTATTTGTAAGAGGTATCTTTATAAATAGTGACGAGGGTGCAATATCTCTCTTAAACAGGATAAAGAAAATGGAAGAAATATTTCAGCTGATTTCGGATGTAGGGTTACCTATAGCCGGAGCGTTGACAATGGGATTCTTCATATTCATTATTATTAAGCAAATTTTTGAAGGAATCGTTGATAGCATAAACACATTAACAATGTTTTGTGAAAGCCTCGAAAACAGAGCTCGGACCATGTCAAATGAGATGGTCAAAATAGATCTGCTCGTGAGTAGTGCACTTGGATTAAATCCTGATATTGAGAGAATAGCTCGGGCAGAGAATTTTATTGAGGACGGAAAACTCGACGTAAGGAGAGATTAATGTTATTTTGTGGCTATAAATGGGAGTTAACTCCTTCTGGCGATATTCTAATTTTTGACGCAGAATCACGAATTGCAGACCTAACATTAGATAAATTTAATTGGAATGTAGGAGATTATTTTGTGGCAAGTGAAACTGAAATAGGCCAACCTATGCTACGTAGAGTAGACAAACGCGTTGAATTTGATAGTAATGAACAATTAAAGTTTGATTTTTAAGATGGATGTAGCACAACTAATATCAGAATATGGCTTTCCGGTCGTAATGGTTGTTGGTCTTGGATATTTTGTCTATTTTGTCTGGCAATTTGTAAACGAAAAATTACAGCCAGAAATAGACAAACAGCATATGCAATTGATAAAGGTAATTGACCGAATGAGAATGCTAGACCAAGATCTTATTCGTTTACAGCAAAAAGTAGATGTGGTATTAAAATATAAAGAGAATGAGAGTCTTAAAAATCAAAATGAAAAACAAACTAAAAAGTAGTTTAATTTTATTATTTGCAATTGGTACTGTTCAGGCAGAGCCAATTGTACACAAGTTTAAAAATCCTTCTTTCTCTGGGATTGGAACTGGTGCTCATTATTTAACAATTGAAAACCAGGAACACAGTAGAAAGAAACAAATAGAAGATGCTTTAGAAGCTGCAAGAAAAGCAGCGGAACGAGAAGCAGATAATACTATACTCGCTAAATTTATTCGTAATTTAGAATCACGTATATACGCCCAACTAGCAAAGCAGTTAGTTGATAATATGTTTTCAAATGACAATCCTGTAAGGTTTGGCTCATTTGTTCTTGAAGGTTCTACAGTGACATATGAAGTACTCACAAATGAAGATGGTACTGAATATATCAAAATGACAATTGTAGGCGAAGATGGAACTACCACAGTAATTGAAATACCAATTGGTAGTGGTAATTTCGGCGGAGGAACAGATGACTCGAATCCTGACGGCGGTTAGTATATTTTTATTCCTCACAGGATGTGCTTCTATACCACAATGGAGCGAGAATCCTGCAAATTGTGCATACGAGACTGGAAAGTATGACGAAGGCTGGGGAAGAGATGTATATACAGGCGTTCGAAAGTTTTACACAAGTCAATTAATATGTGCTGAAAGTCCACAAGTTGTAAAATTACCATCTTATATAGAATTATTAAATTTACCACCAGCACAACAAATGCCAGTCGTTGCAGTATATCAGTTTTTAGATAAAACGGGACAACGTAAAGATTCAGTTACAGGGCAAAGTTTCTCCACTGCGGTAACACAAGGTGGAACGGAATTATTAATAGACGCACTCAAAACTGCAGGAGAAGGTAAGTGGTTTAGAGTAGTCGAGCGACAAGGAATTGATGCTCTTGTAAGAGAAAGACAAATTATTAGAAGTGGCAGAGATGAAGCTGCCAAAGCTCTTGGAGAAAAGCCACAAAATTTAGGACCACTTTTGTTTGCGGGAATGATTATAGAAGGTGGTATAATTGGATATGATAGTAATTTAAAAACTGGTGGCCGAGGGGCTCGAACACTTGGTATTGGATTTAGTAGACAATATAGACAAGACCAGGTGACTGTTTCTTTAAGAGCAGTATCAGTTCTTACTGGTGAAGTACTATTAAATGTCCAAACGAAAAAGACAATTTTAAGTTATGGTTCTGGAGGCGATGTATTTAGATTTATAGAACAAGGAACACAGTTGATAGAATATGAAGACGGTGTAGGAAATAATGAAAGTGTGACGTATGCAGTGCGAACAGCTATAGAAGCAGCAGTGCTAGAAATGGTTTATCAAGGGGATCGTCGTGGTTTCTGGACGATAAACACAAATAACGAGGAAAAGAAAAATGATTAAAAAACTATTAGGCCTAAGTTTAGTTTTTGTTTCCACTTTTGCTCTTGCGCAGGCGACTGACGATAACGAAATTAATATCGACCAACAAGGTGATACGCTGACTTTATATATTGACCAATATGGATATGGAAACAAAGTTGGAGGAGACAATGCCTCTTCTGGCTCTCTTTCAGCAATGTCTATTATTGGTGCAACTTTGAATATTGACATTAATCAAATTGGTAATAGCAATTTGCTTTTTGGTCCTATTACATTAGACAGTTCAACAATAGATCTTACTTGGACTGGAGATAGTAATGTATGGGATTGGAATATTGGTTATATTGGTTCATCAGATTCAGCAGACATTTTATCTGCTATAACTGGTGATAGCAATACTATGGATTTCGATCTAGGTTATAACGCAAGTGCAGAGAGATTAGATTTTGATTTATCTGTTATTGGTTCATCTAATGTATTCGATATTGATATAGATGTAGACGATGCAATTTGGAACTTCGATATTACTGGAGATTCGAATAATATTAATACAATGCAAAAAGATGGTGCAGAACATGAAATCAACCTGACACATGTTGGTGACAGTGCTGATATAGATATCAATCAATTAAGTGGAACATGTCCTACAGGTGTATCAACCTGTAACGGAATTATAACTTTAGACATTGATTCTGAAAATGCTACTATCCAGATTAATCAAAAAGATTCATCTAACGACAGTTAGTATTCTACTATTTTCGATGGGTTCTAATGCAGAGCCCATCGGGAATATCATTGAGCATAAGGGAAGTGCTTCCATTACTCGAGAAGCTGGAGCAACGTTAGAAGTTTCAGACACACAAGTTCCAGATATCGTAATAAATGATACGGCCGAAACCGAGAATGGCCGAATGCTTATCGAATTCTTAGATAAAGCAGAACTCAGTCTTACAGAAAATACAAAGGTATACATTGATAAAGTATACTACGACCCAGACCCAAGCAAATCAAAAATGGCAATGAGAATGGCAATGGGAACCGCAAGGTTTGCATCTGGTCGTTTAGGCATGGTCAACAAAAGCAATATAGATATACAAACACCTACGGCGTCCATTGCTGTAAGAGGAACAGACTTTACCACTACCATAGATGAACTTGGAAGGTCACTAGTTATACTTTTACCAGACCAATATGGAAACCCATCAGGTACTATAGAGGTGTCAAATCTTGGTGGTACTATAGTATTGGAAGAGGCTTATGCGGCTACAATGGTTTCCACATTAGATGACCCGCCAACAAAACAGATTAACATTCAAAACATAACAGCAAATATTATTGACAATATGTTCATTGTATCTCCGCCTCCTGAAGTAAAAAGAGCGTTAGAAGAAGAATACAACGATGAAAATAATCAGGACCAAGGGTTGCTTGATGTTGACTTTTTAGAGTTTAACGAATTGGAATACGATGCATTAGAGGAAGACGAATTAGAATTTTCAGAACTTGATATTGATTTTTTAAATGTAGATTTTCTTGTTGATTTATTAAATGTAATTGATGATCTTGTAAAAACAACAGCTTCATTAGATGATAGTGCAGTATCAAATACTGTGATGGGCGCAGAATTAAAAGGTGCAACTTTCGGTTTAAATTCAGATTCTCAATATAACATTTATGAAGATAATGGTAAAATAATTTTTTATCGTATGGCAAATGGAAAAATTCAATTAGCATTTGCTGTAGATGCTTCAGTAAAAATCAACACAGAAGTAGAAGGATATTCAGGTATTATAGATTTAAATGGTGGTAATGACTCAACAGTAATTATAAGACAAGGTGGATAAATAGATACTATGGACGAATTTGACAAAAAATTAGACAAATGGTTATTAGGATTTAGTTGGTGCCTATTAGGAATGTATTTTCTTTTGGCAGCCGGTAAAGCCTATGCAGATAATGAAATCACAATAGAACAGACTGGTGATAATTTTGATCTAAATATAACACAAACAGGTTATAGCAATATCATTAAACAATGGTCATCTACAGAAGGAATAGATGGTGCAGACAATACAATAGCGATAGCACAAAATAAAAACTATGGTAGTTCTATCGATAAAAACATTATAGAGATTCGTAGAGTTTGGGGGCAAGGCAATAACCTAAAACTTGCTCAAGGATATATCATCAATGCAGATGGAAGTTTTTCTGTAGACAATGATGAGTATGGCGATACCTTTGTTCATGTGAATGTCACTGGTGATTATAACGATATAGAAATGACTCAACGAACAAACAGTAGTTCTGCAGGTCATTGGTATGGATTACATCTTGAAGGAGATTATAATGATATATCTACTATTCAAAAAGAAGGTGGTGGACATACATTAGATTTAGATATTTTTAATGATAATAATATTGTTGATGTTGTTCAAAAGAATAGTGGAAATCATTATGCATGGATAAGACTTGACGGAACATACGGAACAGATATAACACTTTTACAAGATTCAACTGCAAACAAATCATACTCACTCAATCAAACCTGTTATACTGTAGGTGGGTGTTCAGTTTCAGTGACACAAAATTAATTAATTATGAAAACGTTATTACAAAGGACCATACAGGATAAAGAGGTCAATTTATATCCTGTTTGGTTAATGAGACAAGCCGGAAGATATATGCCAGAATATATGGCGATCAAAGAAAAATCAAATGGCTTTTTAGATATGGCTCTTACTCCAAGTAAGGCAGCAGAAATTACAATGCAACCTATTAAAGAATTTGATATGGATGCAGCAATTATATTTTCAGACATATTAATAATCAATTATGCTTTAGGGCAAGAATTAGATTACACACCTAGTCCCGTACTGGGACCTTATAACGAATCTTTTTGGGAAACAACAGAAGGTGACTTTATTCAAAAATGCGAACCTGTTTATGAAGCTATCAGAAGAGTAAGAGAAGAACTTGATGATAGTAAATCACTTATTGGTTTTGCAGCAGCTCCTTATACGCTCTGTAAGTACATGTGTGATTCTGTAGATTCAGATATAGTTAACCGATTAATACCATATATTGTAACTCACCTTTCAATGCAGATTGAAGCTGGTTGTGATACGATACAAATATTCGACAGTCATGCTGGTGATATATCGGAACATGACTTTGATGAAATTGTTATTGAACCAACAAAAATAATTGTTGATATTATTCGAGCACATTATCCTCATGTTTGTATTATAGCTTTCCCAAGATTAGTTGGTGATAAGATAAACAAATACATCGAGATTGTCAATCCAGATTGTACAAATATTAGTGATGATAAACCCGTCGATGAAATACACGGTGAAGTATTACAAGGTGGAATAACAGTACAAAGACTCATAAACGGAGAAGATATAACTCCTGTATTAGATAAAATGAAAGATAAACCTTACGTAGTAAATCTTGCTCATGGTATACATAAAACTACACCAGTAGAAAATGTGAGGGCATTAGTTAATACTGTTAAGGAATATCGTGCTTAAATATCTCACAAAATGGTGGACTGTATTAATAACCATCACTGGGTTTGCAACATTAAGTATTACAAACCCAAATTTTATTCAAAGTATAGAGTATTCTTATTATGACTATCTCCATTCCAAAAAGGAAAAAATTGTATCGAGTGACATCGTCCTCGTCAACATTGATGAAAGGGCAATTGCAAAAAATGGTCAGTATCCTTGGCCAAGGGGCAGTGTTGCTGATTATATTAATTCTGGCCCTGCTGATTCTTTATATGTACTAAATATGATTTATTCCGAATCTGATAGATTCGGAGAGGATAATCAACTAGCAGAAGCAATGGCAAATAAAGCTGTTGTATTATCTTCTGCTCCCACTCAACAGACATCAGATGGAGTTGGCACCTTTGTAGGTGTTGCAACTTTTGGAGAACAAAATGAAAATTGGCTATACTCGTTTCCTGGATTATTGTACCCTGTGGAATCTCTTTCTTCTTGGGCTTTTGGTGTCGGCGCTACTGTTGCTATTCCTGACGCACCAACCGGAGTCGTGCGAAGAGCACCGCTCGTGGTCAAAGCAGCCGGGAATCCCTATCCATCTCTCGCCCTCGATACGTTACGAGTGTTTACAGGAGAACCAAGTTATCAGATGAAAGTCGGCACCAATGGTGTTGAATGGATACGAATGGGTCGACAAGACCCAATTACAACAAATAGTTTTGCTGAAATACCAATTGCATTCTGGAACGAATTTGAACAAATTAGTATATTAGATCCACTTCCAGCAGGAAAGGTTCTTTTATTTGGAGTTACAGCTGAAGGATATGCTAATCCAGTCGCAACCCCATTGGGTGCAAAGTATCCCCACGAAGTTCAAGCCCAGTTAATTCAGACCGTTCTTTCAGGAGTCGAAATACAGATTCCCGACTGGCAGCCAATAGCCGAGCTTGCTCTTCTGGTCCTATTGAGTCTAGGTATCCTTGGAGCGGTCTATATCTTACCCACAACTCTTGCGGTGATAGTGAGTCTCGTTCAGCTCTTTTCCTCTTATGGAATATCTCTGTATCTTTGGAATTCTTTAATCTTCGTTGATGCAACTTTGAGTTCATTAGCTTCCTTAGTAGTTTTTGCCCAATCAAGTTTCAATAAGTATTATATCACGTTTTTAGAGAAACGTCAAATACAAAAGCAATTTTCTGGGTATGCTTCCCCAACAGTTGTTCGTCTCTTACAAGAAAATCCTGCCCTCATTAAAGAAGGTATGAAAAAAGAAGTTAGTATTTGTTTTTCCGATTTAAGAGGATTTACACCATTAGGTGAAAGTTTTGGAGACGATGTACAAGGCTTGACAAAATTAATGAATGGATATATGGATTCAATCACAGAGCCTGTCCTTAACGCTGATGGAATGATTATTAAGTATATAGGTGATGCTTCAATGCATATTCATAATGCACCAATAGAAGATCCCGACCATCCGAAAACAGCTGTTCAGACTGGATTGAATATGCTAAAATCTGTAGAAGAATTTAATAAAAAGATTGTATCGGAAGGAAGGCCTCCAATTGGTATGGGTGCTGGAATTAATACAGGATTAGGTTATCTCGGCGAGATGGGTTCTACCGAAAGGCATAGTTATGATGTACTTGGAGACGCTGTTTCAACCGCTGCTCGTATCGAATCAAAATGTAAAGAATATGGTTGTCTTTTATTAGTAGGTGGAGATACAGTAAAACATTGTCGTGATGACTTTTTCTTTTTAAAAGTAGATGATTTGGCAGTGAAAGGCAAGACAGTAGGTATTGAAATATACACAGTACTTGATTTGGACAAGAATAAATATATTAAACCCACAGAGATGCATGAAGCAATGCATCTGAATTATCGAAAACAAAATTTTGATAAGGCCATTAAAATCTGTAATAACTTGATGGAATGTTTTGAAGGCCAAATGGCTGGATATTACAAAATGTGGATAGAGCGATGTGAATATATGAAAACACAAACGCTACCAAGAGATTGGGATGGAATTTTTATTGCCACGACTAAATAAATTAATTATCGGATTACTTTTTCTGAGTATTCCGGTAAGTGCCTATGTTCCTAAAATAGAAAATCATTACATACCCAACGTTAATCAAAGACATTTAGCACAATTTCAACAAGGGCATTTTGCTCCATACAGCGAACATTATATTCGCCGAACAATTGTAGGCAAAGCTAGAATAATGTCTAACGGTGCAATTATCCAATTACCTTATGGTCCTAAATTTGTTCCTACTTTTCATGATTTACAACACAAACCAAAATTCCAGGAACGTGCTCCACAATTCTCAGTAAATGATGTAAATCTTGACCTAGATATGTCCTCTCCAGATTTTTATTGGAACGAGAGAGAAAAAAGATACATTGATATATTCTTTTGGACCACACAGATACTTGATGTATATTCAACATATAAAGGTATGAAATATGATTGTGTCTTTGAAGCAAATCCTTTATTACCCGAAGTTCCAAAAGTGCATGAAATGATCGGTTTAAAGATAGGTGTTATTGGTGGAATAAAATTTGTTTTAGATGCTGACGAACTTTTTTGGTATGGTTGGAAATTAGGTGCAGGTGTTTCAACTGGAGTTGTTGTAGCAAATAATTTTAGATTACTTAATAAAGCCGAGAGGCAATGCGAAAAAAGATAGCTCGTATATATAATAATGTATCTAATAAAAGATACAAGACATAAACACACATACACACAGGAGGAATTATGTCAAATAAATCAGGGTACGAGATTCGTGCCGACCTACTCAGTATGGCTCAGTCCATATTATATGATAATCTTGAAAGAAAGATTAACGCTACTTATCATCACAACGATAACCATCCAGATGATAAGAAACCTTTACCAGCTCAAAACTTTACTGCTCAAGACATTATTAATGTTGCCGCAGAATTGAATGAGTTTGTGGTCGCTAAGTAATAAATAATATTAATCGTTCATCCTTATTGGACGGAAGTAGTCAGAAGTGACGAAGGAACGCATTATCGTTCATCTGGAAACAGACGGAAGTAGGTAATGAAACCGAAGGAACGCATCTTTGTAAAAGGAGATGTTATGACTAAATATCAAATTGCTTGTTTTAAACATGCAGTCAAACGCGACCTTAGAAACAAATTATTAAGTCCACGGGCTAGAAATCATAAGATTGCAAAATCTTTTGGACCAAAAAACGAAGAGAGATTTTTGCCTAGTTATGTGACTAATAATCCTTGGTATTAAGGTATTAAAAAGGGAGCCAATGGCTCCCTTTCTAGTTTTAAATGATTGCAATCATTATGCTATAGTACTTATGCTGTAGAACATCATTCCCATAAAAATGGAAACAAGAATACACTCCATACAAATCTCACCATTGAATTGCAATCCTTCTAAGAATTGCTTCATTGTATTACCTCTGAGTTTGTTATTTTTGTTTTTCTAGGTAGAGAGCCTGTTGGATCTCATACATAGGAGCTTTTTTCAAATAAAGAAAACTTGAAAGTATGGAAACCATTATGATAATAAATTCTAACATTAGACTTTTTCCTTAGGTACACAAGGTGCCCAAGGCATTACCCAGTATTTAACGAACGATTTTACCCAGCCCCTTTTGAAAAAATTTCTCATAGTGGTGGATTCACTCCCAATAATGCAATAAAAAATATTGTGATTAAAGTAAAAAGCTCAGCATTTTCTTGTATTTTATTTTTATCTAAATTTTTCATACTACCAGTCCTATCAAATAAAATGCTAGTAGCATAAATCCAAATACCGATACCTGAATTATAGAAGCAATAGTTATTTGTTTCATGGGATGTACATTTTCGAGCTTGTCAAAAAATGTATCGTCGACCGGAGGCGATAAATTAACTGCTTTTAAAATTTTTGTATCAGTCGTTTGATTCATTATGTCCTTATGTTAAAATGAATTGTATGCCGATTTGCCATACAATAGTATATATACAAAATTTTTATAATATAATATAAAAATTAATAATATTTTACAAAAATGTTACAAAAGTCCTGCTTTGATTTGCTTTTTGTAAAACTCTTTAAGTTTTTGTAGATGAGGAGAGACATCAGGCGTGAGAACCACACCTGAGTCTTCCATTGCTCGAACGAGCTTTCGTGATAACTTGAGCTCCATTGCGGTGCCCTGTTGATGAACTTCTGTTTTAATTGCCATTTACTGTCTCTAGTAAAGCTTCGATGTCGGAAACTTCAGCCACAACATCGGCCATATTTTGTTTGTGATAAATCCTAGCCATTTTTGCCAAAATGTTTTTAGGAATATTCACATCTTCTGATAGAGAGACAATTGCCTCTTTGATAAAGCTTCTTTCAGCTTCTTGTCGAGTGTATGAATTGGAAATTTCCTGCATACAATCTTTAATTCTCTTTTTATCACTATCGCTAGTGGGTAAAATAATATTACTCATAATCAATCCTTATTTAAAAAATTTTCAAGCCATTCGTCGCCGAAATCGTTGAACCATTCGCTACCAGCATGAAGCAATTTAATGATTTCATACCAAGCAACCCATATTACTACTGGAAGTGCAACCAATGCAACTTTCCCCCAGCGTTTCCAATCTATATTATTCATTAGTTAACTCTGAAGTTAACATAATGAAGTATTCATTAGTTAACTCTCCGATAACCTCAAACTTGCGTCGCGCCTTTGAAAACTGTTTCATAGGCGATTTGAACATTTTACCATTATAGCCAACCAAGTGGCCATGGTCATTGACATAGTAAACACCATTCTTTTCATTTAGGCTTTCACTACCCCAATCGGTAATCTCTTGTAAAACTTGGATTTTACTCATCTGTATGTTCCTAAAAGTTTTGGTCCTTCTGATACAAATTCCATACCGAACTGAGTGCCGACATATATACTTTGCTTTGAGTTGTATTTTAAGTTCACCTTTACGGTATTCATATAAACCTGTAAACTTTCTAACGGCTCGAACCTACCGACCTCTGCTTCGACCTGTTTACCGTTGTCAATACATTCAACGATACATTCTTTTGCGTAGGTCTCGTTCATGTGTTATCTCCATCTCTATATTTGACATCATTTTTGTCAAACAGGTTTCTGGCCCAGCCATCTTTTTCCCAAGGAAGTGGTATCCATTCGCCTTTCCTTTTCTCTTCACTAATATGACAGCCCATATAGGCCACCCAAGTCATGAAGGCCATCATCACTATTATAAAAATTGTATTCACGATTTCCATTATGCAGCCTCCTTGGTTTTAAACCAATCTCTAAGTTTGTTCTCGGAGTTACAGCTGTCACCGTCCTCCATAAGAAATTCAGCTTTATAGTTAGCACGGCCAGAGTTTGATTCTAGACAACCAGTCCAAGTCTCGATTTTCTCGAGAATCTCTTTACGCATCCAGCCATCTTCACGGTTATCAGTGACCTTCATGAAATTTACGTCTCCCGTGAATTGGTCAAAACAAAACTCGGTAATGGTTTCCCATTCCTCGGCAACCTTTGCATGGTAATCCACAACCTCAGTACTAAGGATATATTCCTCAGAATAATCATTAGAGTGAGTGATAAAGGGAGTAACCGCTTCTAGAACGGCATCAACATCGGCGCTATCGCCACAGTTAGGAAGAACATAGGTATCACCACCCTTGAACTTCCAATATTGTGGGCATTCGCCCTTGCCGTCCCAATCATGGGCACCGTAGTTCTCTTTATATTGAGTATAGATGACTAATTTTTTCATATTAAAGTGCCTCCTTTGCAAACACATCAGAAATTGCGTTGTAAACTCCCATTTTGAACATTTCAAGTTCAGTGGGATTTAATTCAAGCTTTCCGTCGAAATGGTTATTAGCATTTTCATGCCCGATTACATCTCTAAGAGCAGACCTGTAAACCGCAGCTCTGTCAGAAGAACCGAAGCCTTCATCTTCAGGCCAATCTCCACAAATCCATTCAGCAGCATCTAAACATCTGTCAAAAACAAATTTTGGGCCTTTTTCAAAAATTTTCACTGATTTCATAACAACTCCTTTATTAATCATTTCCTTTTTCATTTTATAAGTATATTATATCAACTTTAAAAGCGAATGTCAACACGTTAAGTGAAAAAAGTTGCATTAAATTTTTTCTAGTTCCTCTACTATTTCTTCTGGGACATCTACCTTATTTTTTATTAATAATTTAAATATTAAAACTAATAAATCTCTAAAATCCTCTTCATGCTCAAAATCGCTATCAAAAGACGCAAATGTTTCTATACCGTCCTAATCTGTTGTTTTAAATTCTATTTTCATAATATCCCTCAGGAATAATTCCTTTTTCTTGTAGGTAGTCAATACTGACCCACCCAAATAACCAATTAATACTCACATTATCTCCTGTAAATGTAAGCATCAAGTTCAGAGGCGTTTTCAATTCCACCAATAATATCACCAAAATACGTAAAGCCATTTTCACGACCAGTTCTAGGATTGATAACTTTATTGATTGGCTTCCTGCCTTTTACTTTAATCCTATACCTGATAGGATTTCCCCTTTTATCAGTAGCATCTCCTTGGCTGAGAAGTTTGTTCATAGACTTTACAGTGTCTTTGATTTTCTCAAGCTCAAGCATATCTCCTGCACAACCAACATGGAATCTGCCGACCCATGCATCTGTTCTTTGTTTACCTTTGGAATCTTTTTTGATGGTGGTTCCATCCTCCATAGTCATTAGTCCGTTTCTGTCAAATCTCATAATATATCCTTTTTCATTATTGTGTTATTATAACATCAAAAGCCAGAAAAGTCAACCCCTTGAGGTTGACCTTTCCGAAAAGCCTGATTATGCAGCCTCCGCCATTTCAACAGCAACGTTGAGGGCATCAAGTTTCCTCTTTGCGTTGTGTCCGAACCATGCGGCCGCAGCTCTGTAGTCTGCATTCCTACCAAGTTCGTGGTCGGTAATATAGGTGACTGCATTGTAAGCATTCCACCATGTACCTGGAGCAAAATTTGCACCTGGTTGACTATCAACAATCTCCAAGGCTCTCTGAGCAGTTGGGCTAAGGTTTACACCAGTCTTGCTGAGTTCACGCTTGTCGTTAGTAGACACGCCAAAGACTTTACCGAGGAATCTCTCAAAGTCATAGTCAGTGTAACGCTTTGAACCAAGAAACTCTGCAGCCTCTTTGAACTGTGCAATTCTTGTATGTGAAATACCAAGAAGTTCTTTTACTTTTTCGGCATCAAACTCGTTTCTGTGTGATACACGAACCGCTGGTTGGTTATTTTCAGCCAATGCCATAGTCAATGTATTATTACATACCACTCGTGTCATTACAAATTTGACATCGATTGCCTTTCCGTAAAGATGAGGATTAGAGAAAAGAAGATATCCTTTCACTTCGTCTCCACCAAAGAGTTCAAATCCATCACGAACATCAGCTGTTGCAAAGACGATTTGTCCGTCCTTCAAACTACCTGCTGTGTCCATAACCATGTCTCCAGCTTTAACGAAATCAGTAAAGAAATCAAAAGCTTCTGAGTTCTGAACTGGGTTCCAGTTACCACCAACATTGGTTAGGATTTTTCCATCTGATTCCCTAATCAGCGATTGCTGACCTGTAGGAATCTTTTCACCATTCAACTCAACAAATGAGTCGACTTTTTTGACAGTCCAGTCAAGACCAGCTGCCGTTTGCATTTCTTGAGGTGTCATGTCGTCACCGACAGGTACCCCAAGTCCGTGCCAGGGAACCCCGGCTGTTAAACGATAAGCCATTTGAGCTTGACCGTTTATCATTTCAACATTATGTGCCATAATTTATCTCCTTTTCCACAATTATTGATTAAATTTCTCAGTCCAAGCTTTGAAGATATCGTAAGATTCTCCTTTGCTCAAACCAAACTCATCCTGAAGCACCTTAGGGGCGCCGAACATATTAATAGTTCCTGACTCCCTAAGAGCATCCAAAAATTCAAAATATTCATTAAGCGACATCATTAAGCTACCTTTTTGAAACCAAAATCACAGACCAAGAATTGGTCGCCTGAACTATTGTCTTGAATGATATCCCCAACAGAGGTAGAATGCCCTGGGGTATAAGTGTGAACGGCATCAGGATCATTCCAAAGATTGGTAATCCTAAACACATCGTCCAAATCGTCTGCTTGAACCAAGAAACAATCATGGTAGTGAGCTAAACTTGATGAATCAAAATCGAAAGAATCATGCGATGCTCTCATGTTATCCATTTTAGCTTTCCAAGCAGGGGAGGCTTTAATTGCGCCGTCCCAACCTAACTGATTCGGTAGATCCTTATCAGCATCTGAGATTTTAACCTGTCTCACAGTAAAATAATTTTTCATAACAACTCCTTTATTACCTTTTTTCATTTTATGTGTACATTATAATACTTTTAAAAGCAAATGTCAACACGTTTACTTTAAAAAGTTGAATTATTTTCCAGTTGGGCTTGAGCGTCTCGGATTTCGTACAAATCCACCTTAAGCTCTGAAATCATTGCCAGAGTTTCAGGTGGGAAGTGTTCCTTTTGAAGGTGACTATTGAGAGTCAACATTGCCACCTCGGCTTCTTGGAGCGCAAGGACCTTACGCTCGATGTGTTTTATTATGTCCATTATCGTTTAATCACCTTAATATCATTATAACCAAAGAAGAAACCAGAAGCGTCACCGTGACGCATATAATAAGTTTCACGAGCGGCCGATTCTGACCAAGCTTTAATAAAACCTTTACTGATTCCGTGTAAATAAATTTCGTAAATATTCATACCTGTTTCCCTATTTGACTTAACCATTATAATAGGTTTGCTTTTAAAAGTCAACAGATTTTTTAGACTATTTCAGTATATCGTTATAACTTTTTAGTATATTACTGCTTGTGGATTGGGGTCCAGTTTTCGTCCAAAATACCCCGAGCTTTAGAGACTAACTCTTCGTCAGCCTTTTTAAGGATATCTAACATATATGCTTTTTCGTGCTTATATGCTTTGTGGAAGAATTTCTGGTCATGCTTGACAATAGACTCAGTGTTATGAAGCAAGTCAGCTATTTTAATTGTCTGGGACTCTGCCGGCCCTAGAGCGAAGTGGTCTGCGTCCATTTTCTTACGGAACGCTCTATTGCCGTCTTCCTTTTCGGAAACATTTGTGCAATAGTGTACATATTCAGCCACGACTGGGCCAAATTGTTCTTTGATTTCTCTAAATGTCACATCTGTGTCCTCTACCACGTCGTGGAGAAGGGCAGCGGCAATCATTTCAGGCGTATGTGTTACGGTTTCCACAATCTTAGATACGCCTATAGGATGAAGCACGTAAGGCTCGCCCGTATATTTGCGTCTTTGGTCTCCGTGAGCCTGAATTGCCAACATTAGAGCATCGTTGATTAATTTATTTGATGTTTTCATATATACTATATATTAACATAAAAAACTTTAAATGTCAACACGTTTAGTGAACTGTTTGATTTCCTGACTCAAACATCACATCTAGCATATCATGGCAATGTCTGCCATAACCTGCCTTTATCATTTCTACAACACTTGGAAATTCTGAGTCTGTTTTGACTGGTAATGTTCTTAATTCCTCTTGTTTTCTGTGAGGAAACATATCTTTGATGTAATGAGTTGCTGCTCTCTCCGATTTAAAAGAACAAGCAGTGGTTAACCCAAAAGGATTATTTTCAGCAAAACACGCATACATTCGATCGTCATGTTCGGCACCTAGGGAATGGCCTTGATATGTTCCTAAAAAGACTCCCATATTCTCATCAATTATTATGTACCGCATCTTTTTCATACAATTCTTTATATTTTTCCCTTACAGCCTTAAAATGTTCCAAATATTCAGAAGTATCAATAATAAATTCCTGTGGTTCTGAATCATCAACTCCAATTACAATTACACCTTGTTCTATTGGAACGCCTGTTCGTTCTTCAAAGGCTTTAGCATAAAAGGAAACCTGCATACAGTAACCAGAAATGTACTCAAATTCTTTCGGTCTTCTAGATGTTTTAAAATCAACAACCGAAAGTTTACCATCATATTCAGCAATACAGTCAACCTGGCCTGCAGTTTCCAATTCATCGCTATATAAAAAAGCCTCTTGGAACCATATATTATTTATCTTTTTGTCTAGTACAGGTTTCATTGTATTAAACATGAACATATTTGATGGTTGTACACCATCTTTCCAATCTTCTTTATTGTCCAAATAATTTTCACAAATTTTATGAACTGCGGTGCCACGTCTTGCGGCTTGTGAACTGATTCGATTTGCTTCTTCTTCACCGACACGCTTGCGCCATGCAGCAATACTTGCTCTACTGAGAATGCCTAGTACTGTGGTTACGGAAGGGTATGCTTCACCTGTTGGTGTGAAATATCTTCTTCCGCTTTCTGTTGTTTTTCTTGTTATATGGGGTAATTCGATCCCATGATCGTGGTGGGTAAACATAATATATCCTGTGTGTTTTTGATTAGCTGACGTTCACGGTTCGAGAGTCACCGAATAGTTCTTCTCTGAAACTGGAAGCGTCTGAAGCGTTTTCAAAAAAGAAAGTATGTAAACCTCCTAAATCTTCTTTGATAGAATATTCGTAAGATTTTTCTTCTACATTCTCTTGTAGCCAAGTAAGAGCTTTTTCAGCATCAGCTGCTTTTACTTCTACTCGGAACGCTTGTTTGCGTAACCATTTTATTTTGTGATTTTCAATTTCTTGTGTCATAATACTATATATCCAAATATAAAGAATGGCCGAGTTACCCCGGCCACCCTCGTTGTCCTCCTTTAAGCTACTGCAAAAGCAGCATGAACTACGTTTCTATTTGATTCAAATTTATCTTTCGCAATAATATATTCCTTTACGAGGCCTGAGCGAACAATATCCTCGACTCCAAAGTTTACAACTCTAAATGAAGGAATACGATTAAGTACATTAATAAAGTTACCTAATCCACTTACATCATTTTTATTGCGTGAGTTAAATAAGTCATCTTGCCTTGTATCTCCACAGAATATAATTCTTGAAGATTCTCCTACACGAGTGATAATACTATCAAGCTCGTGATATGTCATTGATTGACATTCGTCAACAACGATAATGGAGTTGTCAAATGTAAGTCCTCGCACGAATGAAGATGTCATAAATTTAATTTGGCGTTTTTGCTTCATTATCTCCCAAGCATCTCCGCGACCAAATAAATTATTAACTATGTCTGCATAAGGTACTGAATACACCGCTTCTTTTTGGGCTTGTGACCCTGGCATAAAGCCTTGTTCTCTTGTTTGTACTGCGGAACGAACTATAATCATTTGATCATATTCATCAGTTTGGAGAATGTCTTGTAAGCCCATGTATAGAGCACACATTGTTTTCCCTGTTCCTGCCGTTCCTATTGCGGCAATATTATATCCAGCCTTATAACTGTCAAACATATCTTCTTGAGTGATTGTAATTGGTTTAATGGGTCTCATACTAAATTTTGAATCAAGTGTTCCATTTTTATTACGTTCCAATCTTCTTCTCTCTTTCTGCGATATACGACTCTTTGGCATGTATAACCTCCTTAATGGCGAAAAACGACCAAGAAAGTTTTATTTCCAGTCGTTAATCTTGTTTCCTGTATAAGCTTTATTGTTTTTCATAGACGAAAGCAAATCACGAAAACCTTGGTCAGGTTTCATACGACCGAGGCGCGCAGACTCAATCACATTTTGTCCGCTAGAAATTATTTGTTGTAGATGGGGATTATCTTTTTTGAACTGGTCATATTCGGAAATCTTTAAGATTTTTTCGAATGTTTCGCCAGTATTGGTATCTTTAAATTCGTAAGTTGGCATTAATTAAATATCCAAGCTGTCATAGATTTATTTATAAAATCATTTCACAGATTTCCTTCCAATTAGCAACTTTTTGTATATTTTCATGTTGGAAATCTTTATTGTGGTCATGGTGAATTAATATGGAATTTAACCCCATTTCATCACCAACAATTGCATTTGCGGGTTTATCTTCAACCCAATAACAACCACTATCTTTATAAGGTATTAGAGCTTCATCTTTATCTGCTCCACATTCTAGGCAAATAAGTTCTTCGAACACATTTTTACCAAAGAGTTTCTCCAAATTTTTCATTCTGAGTCGACCTGCGTATGGGTCAGTTGATAATGAAGTAATACAATGGAAAACATATCCACCTTCTTCATTTAACTTCTTGACGTATTTCACAGCATCTCTCAACGCCGGAAGAAACCCTATTGCTGCTGATTCATTGAAATTCTGTACCAATTTTTCACTGAGAGGTTTTGGTATACCAAAGGTTTTTGCAACCTCATATTGATTTTCTTCTACCACCTTATAACCGTGGTCAGTCATCCATTTATAAAAGCCATATTTCCAGTCAAGTAATACGCCATCACAATCGACTAGAATGACTTTGTCACTTCTAATATCTGTCATTTTCTTTCCTTTTTCCATTAAGTGTATATTATAATACATTAATGAGCAAAAGTCAACACGTTACGGTTGGTATTTTTCTTTAATTCTTCTCTTTCGTTTTGAACGCTGATTTCTTTTTCTTTGTTCAATTTTACGGCGATCTTGCGTTTTAAGATCTTCCCATTCAGACTCAGGGAAGTCCCTAAATCTCTTGGCCATATCAAATTCCTTATCTCATATCCATAGGAGTTGTGAATAAGTTAGGAAATGCTTCCTCAACCGTTTTAAGAGTGACACCTTTGACTGGTGTATGTGAAATCATATTATTTGCAAGAAGGTCAGCATCATTATCTTCAATATCTTCTAATAAAGAAATGAATAATGTTTCTCGTTTAATTTGATTTAAATTGTCATATCCACCGCCCTTAATAAAAATCTTTAGACGCCTTGCTTCTCTATAAAGCATTGTGGTAGCATCTGGTAAGTTATTTTTCTTCCAAGGTGGGGCTGTGTCTGGTATTAGAAACTCAATCTCTTTATCATAGATAAGTCTTAATACTGTGCGAAAAGCTGGATTGTCATTCTCTTGTAAGAATGCAACCTTTTCTTTTTTCGATTTAAGTTTGCCGGTTTGAGTTAGAATATCCGACATTGATAATTTTAAAGCCATACTAAAAATCCTGTATATCTGTTATCAAATGTTTCAATTTGTTTTTAACAAAGTAGTTGAACAACAGTTCACGCCCAACT
>Ga0222719_10000577_pt1 | contig 36231 bp, 38 predicted proteins | sample C33_34DmetaG_FD_165039 | JGI IMG/M metagenome (GOLD analysis project Ga0222719, IMG submission 165039) | Estuarine water microbial communities from San Francisco Bay, California, United States - C33_34D | ecosystem: Environmental > Aquatic > Marine > Unclassified | place: USA: California... | reverse complement strand
GTCTAATACTGGAACAACTGGTCGTATCCCATTATGGCTTGTTGGTGTTGTTGCTGGAACAGCAGCACTTACATTAGTAGGTATTTTCTTCTATGGTTCGTACGTAGGTTTAGGTTCATCATTATAAAATGAAACTATAATCCATATATAACCATATATAATAAATACTTTTGTGTTTTTTATTATGCTCGTAATCATATTACGAGCATAATTTATTTTTAAATTTTCTTTCCAATTGGACGACGAGAATTAGAACCCCAATCGTTACTAATTTTATCGTTGCTATGAATCTGTTTCGAAGCACTTGATTTTAAATCTTTTAGAAGAAATTTTAAATCTGGTGTTCGAATAATTTCATCTTTTAATAATTTAGAAACCAGTAAATCTAAGTTTTCACGGTTATTATCTAATAATTTAATTGCTTGATTATAACTTTGTAACATTAAAGAACTTGTTAAATATCCTTTTGAATTTTCAAGTTCTTTATTCCAATTATCATCCGTACTCATTAAAAATGAATTTGTTTGATAATATTCATCTGGTGGAATCCATTCTAAATTACGTTCAACTTGTTGTGGATCGGGTAAATAAATACGATACCAATCACTAAATAAACGAGTTGAAAACTCAAATTCAGTCGCAACTTGAGCTTGCCAAATTGAACTTGGTAAAAAACTTTGGGCTTGTTGTTGAATTAAACTTTCTGTTTCACGAACATTAAATGTATTTGTAAATTCGGCAATTTCACTTGCTAAATTCATTTCAGTATGGGATGCAAAATTTTTTAATAAATCTATTTTATCTGTTTGGCCAAAATATTCTTTTTCATTAAAATTATCTAATAATTTAACATTATTTTGTACACCAATAGTTTTACTATATAAATACCAGTGGTCAATCATTAATGAAATTAAATTTTGCGCAAATTCAATGTCTTCAATACCTAAATCTGATAAATTAATTTCAGCAGAATAATTTTCTAAAAACAATACTTCAGCGGCTTTGCCTGCATAGCATCCAATTAAACGTTCTTCTAATTGAGAACGGTGTGCAAATTGGAAAAAATATGTTTGTAAATTTTTATTAATCTGAAGCGCTCTAATATTTAATCGACGAGGCCATAAATATGTAACTAAAATATCTGGATGTTCAGACAATAATAAACTAATTAATAACTTACCAACTTGATAGTAAGCAAGTTGAATAATTTCAAGATTATTTTTAGATGTCGAAACAGGTTTCTCAAAACCAATTGTAGTAGTCCTATCAATACCAAACTCAATTGTTTCAATTGTATGATTAGTTGTATTTAAAACTGCTGCTAAAGTAGATTGATTCATAATACTCGCAATATCTGCAGCACTATAACCAATAGTTCGACCAATAAAATAATCCCAATTAATATTTTTATCTATACCTAAGTTTTGACTATATAATTTAAAAATTTCACCACGTTTTTCGGCGTTTGGTAATCCTAATTCTAATACACGATCAAATCGACCTGGGCGTAATACTGCTGGGTCTAAAATTTCAGGACGATTTGTTGCACCGATAACAACAACTCCATTACGACTTTGTACACCATCTAATTCAACTAAAAATTGCATTAAAATACGCAATTTTTCTTTGTACATTTCTTGTTGGCCACTATCGGATCTAGAATTTTCAGTTTTAATTTCAATCTGTTGTTTTGTTGATAATGATTCTAAAATTTCATCTGCACCCATTGGGTTTTGTAAAACTTGTTCACGTTTTTCAGCTAAAGTATCGATTTCATCGATAAAAACAATACATGGTGCTAATTGACGTGCTTCCTGAAAAACAAGTTCAAGTTTTAAAGCTCCTGATTCGCCAGGTTCTAATAGTGAACTACCAGATAACGCAATAACAGGAACCTCAGCTTCGCCAGCAATAGCCTGCACGAGTAGTGTTTTACCAGTTCCTGGTGGTCCAGTTAATAAAATACCACGTGGAATAATTTTGCTTAAAGAAAAATTACGACCAGAATTTCGTAAAAACCAAACAATTTCAATAATTTCTGGAATTAAATTTTTAATCCCACCAATATTATTGAAGTTTTTGTTTGTTTTCGGAATAATTCGAAAACCTTTTTCTTTTTGACCCATTAAAATTTCAATTTCTTGTTTTAACTCTTCATCAACAAAACCTAATAAGGCAACTAAATCTAATAAATAAACAAGTAATTCACGACCATAATTATCAGCTAATGCTCTTAATACTTGAAATACTAAAAATGCAAACCCAATTTGTGCACTAACTAACCAAGATTTAGAAGTTAAAGGTTCCCACAAACTTGTAAATAAAATATTTTTTTGTGGGTTAAAAATAGATGGAATACTTTTATATTCACCACTGGTTAAATAGTTAACTTCATATTCTTTTACGAATGGGGCAGTACTATATTGTGTTATGTTTGTTAAGGTCTTATTATTTAAAAACCCTGGGTTAAACTCAAATTGAATGGTTTGTGTTTTAGTTGAATTAATAGGGAAATTTGATTGTAAAATAGGTAATGGTAAATTGGCCTTGGTTTTTTTTGTTATTTCTTTCTGAGATAAATATGGAAATTGAACAATATCTTTTGAATTAATATCCGAAATTAATGGTTGAATAAAACTTCCAGATTGAAAAATTGGTAAATTTTGTAACCAATATTCATTTTGATTATTCAATGAACGAGGTTTAAAAATTTGCCTTGTATTTTCAGGTGAGTCAAAAATACCAAAGAAATTTTTTAGATTAATAAAATTATTATTATTATTAACTAATACTTTAGTTAACCAATTACGAATACTGATCTGTTGATCAACAGTTTCAAATTTCCAATCTAATCCAGTTTCTAAATCAACAATTGGACTTGGTCCCGAATAAGTCAATTGTAATTGTGGACTTTCGTCAATATTTAAAATATTTGTTTGAATTAAAAATTTTGGTGGTTTTGAAATTTCAGTATTAAAAACATTTTTTACTAAGAAACTAAATGGTAATTGTAATTCAATGACTTCTGACTGATTTTTACTATTTGGAATTGTTTTATCAAATAAAGTTTTATCTGGATATAAATAACCAGACATTACTCGATTTGGAATTGATCGAATTGGATTAATTTGTAATATTGAGTGGTTTTCAAGAAACTTTATAAGTTCCGAATTAAATTGTGATTTATACGTCTTATTATTTACCAATGACGATTTAGAAACTTCCGAACTAACTAAAGTTTTAGTAGCACTAATAGTGGTTAAATCAGGGTTGATATATGTAAATTTAATTTTGTTTTCAAAGGGTACAAATAATTCTTTATTTAATTGTTCAACAATTGGAATTGAACCTAATTTTTTTAAATCTGAAATTGTATTACGACTTTGAAGTTTAAAAGGTAGCAAATCAGATTTTTTTTTATCAAAATCTACTCGATTATACAGTGTTGGATAAACCACATTCGTTTTATCATTAAAAACTGAAGCTTTGAAATTATATGTTGAAGTTAACATACGTCTCTTTTTTGATTCAGATTTAATTAATAAATTATTATTTTTCCAATAACTTGTTGAAAAATTTAGATTTTTTGATTTTAAAACTAAAAAAGTTTCCCAATCAATTTTATCTGATGGAGAAGTTACTCCAGGTAAATTTTTATTAAAAAAATATTTACGTTGAATTGAATAATATTCACTTTGTAAATAATCATTTACGCCGAAAAAGAACGGAATTAAGCTAATAATAATAGGTAAACTCGGCTCTTTAGTAACTAACTGTGTACGCATCGTTAAACGATGATCTTGAATCATATTATTAAATAATTCAAATAACGAATTCCAAATACTTAATGAATTGGTTTTTGTAAATTTGTCTTTATTCATATTCATAAAGGAAGAAAATAAGGAACTGGCAATCACTTATAAAAGTGATTAATTTTAACTTTATTTTATTTGTAATTGTATATAGTATACACGATACTAAATAAGTTTTAAATCAGAAACGATTAGTTAGCTTATTAAGCTAACTAATCAAAAAAATTATTTTTCAAATGAGGAGCGTAATTTAAATTCATTTGTATTTGGATTTAACCAATTAATTTGAGTTTTTGAACTTGTTGCTAATTCAATAGCTTGTTCAAGAACATTTGAATTATGTAAATCAATATTAGAAATATTGAATTTATTTAATAATAATTCAAATTCATTTACAAACGAATCATAAGATGCATCTTGTTGATTTGAAATGTAACGTCTAAATTTTTCTTCTTCAATTTTAGTTAATGGACCACGTTGACCGTATGGAATTTTGCCACGAATTTTTAATGGTGCTTCTTTATAAAGTGTAATTGTTTCAGATAATGCTTGTTTTAAAAATGAACGTGGAACGATTAAATCTAATAAACCATGATGTAATAAATACTCAGAAGTTTGGAAATCATCTGGCAATTGTTCTTGTAAAGTTTGTTCAATAACACGACGACCTGCAAAACCAATTAGTGCTTTCGGCTCAGCAAAAATTAAATCACCTAACATAGCAAAACTTGCTGTAACACCACCAGTTGTAGGGGATGTTAAAACTGCAATATATAATAATTTTGCACAATTTTGATGAACATGTAAGGCAGCAGAAATTTTTGCCATTTGCATTAAACTAAAAATACCTTCCTGCATACGTGCACCACCAGATGCACAAACTAAAATTAAAGGTAAACCTTCTTGAGTTGAATATTCAATTAAACGAGTAATTTTTTCGCCAACAACTGAACCCATACTTCCACCCATAAAGTTAAAATCCATAACACCTAACGCAACTGGAATGCCATCTAGTAACCCAGTACCGGTTTGTACACCATCTTGTAAGCCAGTACGTTCTTGTGCTTCACGAAGACGATCAGTATATGCTTTTTGATCTTTAAAGTCTAATGGATCTCCTGGTGATACAGTCTCATTAATTGGATGCCATGTATCCGAATCAATTAAATGTTCAATACGTTCGGAACTAGTCATTTGTAAATGAAATCCACAGCCAAAACAAACACGTTGGTTTTCTTTTAAATGCTTAATGTATAAAATTACACCACAATGATCACAACGAGTCCATAACCCTTGTGTAGTACTTGCATCCGTTTTTTTATACTTCGGTGCATTTAATAACTTTAATTTTCGTTGTTCTTCGATCCAAGATAATATTGACATGCTTATGCCTCCTGGTTAATTATTTTTTTATTTGAATTGAATCGGATTTAAATAAAAATCCGATTCATAATATGAATTTAATTAATTGAATCTTTTTCAATGTAAATAAATAATGATGCCATTGCAACCGCCGGGAAAAGAAGTCCTGTTAAAGGAACTAAAATGCTTGGTAATAATTGTGCAGTCATAAAATTGAATAATAAAAATATTATTTTATATATATATTATCTATTATATAGATATATCGTTTAAATAAAAAGTCTTTCATTGTTTTTTAAATTAGGCCCTACCGGATTCGAACCGATGACCCGCTGCTTGTAAGGCAGCTGCTCTACCAACTGAGCTAAAGGCCTGCATTTATACAATGAATAGTATAATATAGATCTTTTAACTTTGCAAGTGTAAAAGATCTATATTAACTTGTTACGTTAATAATTTTGTTGAAACAAGCCCAGTACCAGCTGGAATTCCTTGTCCAACAATAACGTTTTCATGTAGTCCTTGTAAAAAATCACGTTTTTTACTTAATGAACTTTTAATTAAAACACGACTAACTTCTTGGAAACTTGCCGCTAATAAGAAACTATCAGATTGTAAAACACTTTTACTAATACCTAAAACAATTGGCTCATATGTTGCTTCGCATAAGCCAACTTGAGCAATACGTTTATTAAATTTTTTAATCCAGGTATGTTGTACTAATTCTCCCGGTAATAAACCAGTTTCCCCCGGTTCTAAAATTCGTACACGACTAGTCATTTGACGAACAATTACCTCAATATGTTTTTCCGAAATTTTTACACCTTGATTTGAATAAGCTGTTTCAATATTTTCAACTAAAAAGTTTTGTGCTTCTAAGAAACTTTTATCAACTGCATTAGACCAATGTTCAGTTGTTAATAATTCTAATTCACGTACAAATGCACTACGTAACCTTAAATGTACTGTATCTGATAAAACTGATCCACTTTGGCTTTCACGAGCTTCAAATAATTGTTCGATTTTTGGAATACCTTGAACAATATCTTCAGTTTGTAATCGACGTGATTTTAAAGTAACAATTAATTGGTTCTTTGAAATTAAATCATTATGTTCAACATGAACAATCCCACGAGTCGAAGCTAAAACAGGGGTTCCTAAACGAACAATTAGACCTTTATTTGTCTTTTTAATAATTTGCCCACTATGTATTGTGGCTGTCCCTAATTCGATTTCTTCTCCCCATCTAATTAGATTACCAACTTGTACCGTTGGTTTTAGATTTTGTGCTGGAATATGAATTAGATCAGCTGAATTTAAAATACATAAATTATTTTTAGAATCTTTAGGTGATGAGAATAGAAATTCGCCAGTATTTTTTGAATAAATGTTGCCAATATTAAATAAACTATCTGCTAATACAAAATTATTTTTAAAAGTTTGGAATTTTAAATTGTAGGTTTGTTGAAGAACCGATTTATAATACGAATAAACACTCAAACCACGATTAAACGAATGATTTAACTGTTTAAAGTTACTTGTAAATTGACAATATTGGCTATTATTTGTTGGTTCAAAAAGTAATTGAATATGAGTTAGATTATCTGGCTTAGAAAAACAACTTTTATTTTTAGCAATAAATTGAATTTTTGGTTTTGGATATTGAATTTTTGTCAAACCAGTTTTAGACTGTTTTGGAAGAATATTAGATTCTGGAATATATACAAATTCGTGGATTGATTTTTTTACAGAATTAATAGAAATTATAGCTTTCTCAGTACATTGTTTAATTAAAACAAGTCTTAACTGCTCTACTTTTGGGCGAGTTGATTTTCTTAATTGCTGTGTTGATGAATAATTATACCACTGAGGTGAGTTAAATTTTGAAACTAAAATATCAATAAAATCAGGATTTTTTACTTTGTTAACGTTTAAATTAAATTTTGTTTCAGCCAGTAATTCGCGCGAATTATACCATGTTTTTAGAGGGATAGTTTGAGATTTTTGAAATGATTGAATTTCACTTAAATGGCAATGATATTTTGGAATTGAAAAATTAAAGTGTTCAGAATCGTTTGGTAATAATTGATTATTTAAATCTTGTAAATTTGTTTTATCAATTAAAATTGGCCAACTTCTAAATTTATTAGAAGTTGAATTTAAAACTGAAATATTTCGATTATCAACTAAATTTTGTGTTAATAAACCGGTTGTATACTGTACAAATTTTTGATTTCTTTTAACAACTTTTCGAACTTTGCTATTAAGTTTCTTTTTAGGGGCAAAATCAATAGTATAATTTAAACCTTGTAAAATTTCAGTTTGAGTTCTCTGAATCGTAAATTTTTTACTATAAAAGGAATTAATGTAATTTAATTGTTTTATATTGTTAGATTGAGAAGAATTTTTAGGATACCAAATTAAAAGTTTTTTGTTTTTAATATTTAAATAATCAATAAATAACCCTAAATTTTTATTGCTTGGTCGATAAACTAATGTATTTGATTTTTGGAATACAGAATTAATTTTTAATTGACACGTATAAATTCCAAAAGCTAAATTATTATTAATTAATTGTAAATATTGATTATAAGGAGAAACAAATGAATAACTTCCTAAACTTGTTTTAGTTGAAATTAAATCGCCGGGTAAAGCTAATGATGTATTAATTTGAATAGCTTGTTGTTCTGAATTTTTTAAAATCCAAAAACTACCCATTTCTGCCATTCGTTTTGTTTCTGATAATCCTAAATTATCTAAATTTTTTCTTTGAAGGTATTGAAAAGATTTTGGAATATTACAATCTGAGCTAAGAATCTTTTGTTGTTCAATAATTAAATTCATTGACTCATAAAATACTTGCCCAGTTTCTGGAGAATAAACTGGATGACTTGATTCTGGTAATTGCTGTTTTGTTACTTTAATATATGACGCTTGACCCAGAATCATTTTTGCTGAAACTATTTCACCTTGTTTTACAAATAAAATACTACCTGGGGGTAATTGATTTTCCGTGATTTGAAAGTTTACTGAATTCGAATTTGAAATAATTTCAAGTAAAGGTTTATTTTCTTCACTTGGAATATATTTCACTATAAAAGCAATTTTCCCATTAGGAGTACGAATAAAGTGTCCTGGTAATGAACATAAGAAATTAACTCGTCCCGAATAAGGTGCAATTAGTGGTTTTAATGCTTGATCAGAAAATACCCCAACACCCCCAGTATGGAATGTTCGCATGGTTAACTGTGTTCCTGGTTCACCGATCGATTGCGCTGCAATAACACCCACAGCTTCGCCAATTTGAACCATATTACCCGATGATAAACTCCAACCATAACATTGTTGGCAAATAGTTGTTTTTGCACAACATGTTAATGGAGAACGAACACAAACTTGTTTATGTTCTTTTGAAATTAAAAGAGCATCCTTTTGCGTAATAATACTATTTCTCGAATAAACCTTTTCGCTAGTCTGGATCGATTTAGCTAAAATACGGCCAACTAATCTTGATTTTAAATTTTCCCCGTCTAAAATCCGATAATCTTCTGTTTGGCAATCAAGAACTGAAACAACAGCATTTTGTGCAGAATCTACTAATCTACGTGTTAAATATCCCGATGTAGCCGTACGTAGAGCAGTATCAACTAAACCCTTTCTGGCACCGTAACATGAAATTAAATATTCAGTAATTGTTAAACCTTCTCGGAAATTACTTTGAATTGGAAATTCCAAAATGGCACCTTGTGGGTCAGCCATTAATCCACGCATTGCAATTAACTGGCGAACCTGTGATACATTACCACGAGCACCAGAAAAAGCCATCATATAAACAGGATTAATTGGGTTTTTTGCTTTAAAATTTTGAATTGCAGTTTGACGAAGTTTATCACTAGTCTGATTCCAAATATCAATTAAATATGTTGATTTTTCAACACTCGTTAATAATCCACGTTTATTAAATTGATCAATTTGTTCGTTTTCTAATTGTGTTTGACTAATTAAAGTTGGTTTGTCAGGTGGGATTTGTAAATCTTCAATACCTAATGAAATACCGGCAATAGTTGCTTGATGAAACCCATTTAATTTTAAATTTTCTAAAAATTTAATAGTTTTACGTTCACCATAATTTATTAAATACCAAGATACTAAATTTTTTACTTGTGTTTTATCAAAACAAGCATTAAAAAATATAGGTTTGATATCAATATTAAACATATTTGAATCAATTGAAGTCATAATTAAAGTTTTTAATTTTCGGATTTAAACACTATGAATTAATTTATTCATTAATACACGGCCTGGTGTAGTTCTATAAAAACGAGTTGAGGAATAATTTTTAGATTTTTTAATAACCTGATAAGAATCATTAAAAAAATATTTTTTATCACCTTTTAAATTAATACGAACTTCTAAGGGCTTTGTGAAATCTTTCGCTTGTTTTTCGGAATTTAATGTTTGAACCGGAATATCCAATTTTAACCAAATTGGAGTATGTGTATGAATTTGATTACTCTGATAATCAGATAAGATATCAGAAATATCAGTATACCAATGTGTATCACATGTTAATAATTTCGGATTAGAAATTTTATTTTTGAGTAAAGTTAAATAATAGCATCCAAGAACCATATCTTGTGTTGGTAAAAGTAATGGTTGCCCAGAAGCAGGCGATAATAAATGATTACAGGCTAATAATAAATTAAATGCTTCAGCACGAGCAGCAGTCGAAAGTGGAATGTGAACAGCCATTTGATCACCATCAAAATCTGCATTAAATGCAGGACATACTAATGGATGTAATAAAATTGCTTTACCTTCAACTAATTTTGGAACAAAAGCTTGAATCCCTAAACGATGTAATGTTGGTGCACGGTTTAATAAAATAGGATGACTTTGCATAATTTCACGTAATAAAGTCCAAATAATTGGTTTACGTTCCATAATAATTGCTTTAGCTCCAATCGTTGTAAAAGCCATACCTTTATTACGTAACCTTTGAATTAAAAATGGTTGAAATAATTCAATTGCCATTTGCTTAGGTAATCCACATTCATGAATTTGTAATTGTGGACCAACAACAATAACAGATCGCCCAGAATAATCTACACGCTTACCAAGTAAATGTTGTCTAAAACGCCCACGTTTGCCTTTTAATGCATCTAATAAAGATTTAGTTACTTTACCAGAATCAACTTTTCCCGTTTTTAATAATGCATCAATAGACTCTTGGACTTGGCGTAAGTTATAACACCATGACGCCCAGCTACCACTTAATGCAGTATCAAAAATACTAAATTGAGTGTTATTTACTAACCTACGATTTCTTGTTAATACTTTTCGATATAAACTGTTTAAGTCAGAAATTACTAGTTCACCACGAATTGACGTAATTGGTCTTAAGCCTGGTGGTAAAACTGGTAAATAACTTAAAATCATCCAAGCTGGTTGAGTTTCAGATTTGTAGAAATCACGAAAATAAGTAATACGACGTAGTAATTTCTTTTCTAATTCTTTAAATCGAGTAATTTCTAATTGAACTTTACTTTTTTCTAATCTAGGTAACCAACTAGTTTCAGTACGCTCCTTTAAGAAATTAATTGATTGTTTAACTTCATTAATATCTAATGCTAATTGTTGTTGTAAACCAATTAAATCATAATGAGATAGAATTCGTTGAAATACAACACCACCAGTTTGAATTGGATAATAATTATTATGTGTGGGTATTGTTTTTACCCCAAAGTTTTGAGTTTTATTATTAAAATAATAATATGGATTAATTACATCTGATTTTTGTGGTTGTTCCCACATATAGATTAAAAAATCTTGTAGATCTTCAACTTGACGCCAAGTTGCATCATATGTTAATCCATATGGATTAATTTCAAAATATTTTTTATATTGACTGTTTTCAATAAATTTATTTTTATTTGATTTTTGAAATAATCGTGGCTTATATTTGTTTGTTTGTAATTTATGCCCAATTTGAGCAATCTTTTTAGATTCAATTTTAATAGTATTTTCCGAAGAAAAATATGTTAATATTGTCGGCAAATGAACAAATTCAGTGCCATATAAAACACCTTGTAATTTTTTATTTGGCCAACTTAGGCATAAACCCAGTGGAGATGGTTTTTGAACCGAATATAATGTATGTGCCATCGGTTGGTTTAAATTAATATAGCCCATTCTATAACGACGAGTTAAAGATTTTGTGCGCTCAACGCCACAACGTGGACATACTCCTCCAACCGTTTTAGTTGTTTTTTTACCACAGGCACATGTATAATCTGAGATTGGCCCAAAAATTTTTTGACAAAATAAACCATTTGGTTCAGGTTTTAATGTTTTATAATTTACAGTTTCCCAACTAGTAACTTCACCAACAACTTCGCCAGTTGGTAAATAACGCTCCGCCCAAGATTTGATTTCTTTGGGCGAAGCTAAACCAATTTCTAATTGTTGAAATTTACGACCTTTTGTTTGATACATGGTTTTTATTCAATTACAGTTTTTTAATTATTTTTTGCTACCATAGTTTCAATTTGATGAAAATCAACTGATTTTAATAATCCACTATTTTCATGAACGCTAAATAATTTTAAATCAAAACAGAGTGCTTGTAATTCACGAATTAATACACGGAAACTTTCAGGCGTTCCAAATTGAATTGGTTGATTCGTATGAATCTGAAAAGCAGCTTCAACACGACCACGTACATCATCAGATTTGATTGTTAAAAATTCTTGTAAAATAATTGATGCACCATAAGCTTGTAATGCCCAAACTTCCATTTCACCTAATCGTTGACCACCATTACGTGAACGACCTCTAACTGGTTGTTGAGTAATTGCTGAATATGGGCCAGTTGAACGAGCATGAAGTTTATCATCAACTTGATGCACTAACTTTAACATATAAGTACAACCAACCGTTACTGGTTGATCAAATGGTGTTCCTGTTCTCCCATCAAATAGTTTTACTTTTCCTGGGTGATGTGGTTCAAATAACCATGATTGACCAGTTTTAATTGAAGCTTCAAGCAATTTGTAATAAACAAAACTTCTCGATGCTTCTGAACCGTACTGTTCATCAAATAAATTAATTAAATACGATTCATCGAGATAATCACCAGCTAAACCTAATAAACATTCTAAAATTTGTCCAACATTCATACGTGAAGGTACACCTAGTGGGTTTAAAACAATATCAACTGGACGACCGTCTGGTAAATATGGCATATCATATTCTGGAATAATATTTGATACAATACCTTTATTTCCATGTCTACCTGCCATTTTATCACCAACCTGAATACGACGTTTGTGTAATAATGCAACACGAACTCGTAAAATTGCATCTTTTGGAGCAATTGCCATTACTTCAGCTTCTTTTGGAGGTAAAATATGAATATCATATACAAAACCTTCAACACCTTTTGGAACACGTAAACTTGTATCACGAACATTACCTTGATCAGTATTAGTACCAGTATCACGTTCCATTAAAACGTTATAAAGTTTTTCATATTGCTGTTGCACTGATTGAACTTTTGGACTTGTTGGTGTGATTTTTCCGATTAAATAATCCCCTTCACTAACCCATGTTCCAATTGGAATAAAACCATTATCTTGTAACCTTTGAATACGTAAAATTTCCTCATCTGATTCAGTGAATTCAATTGGAATCTTATTTGTTATTTGTTCTAAACCATACTGAGTATTTTTTACTTCAATTTCATAATAATCAATATGTAATGATGTAAAAATATCATCTTTAACTAATCGATCACTAATCAAAATTGCATCTTCAAAGTTGAAACCTTCCCATGGAACATAGGCAACTAAAATATTTTTCCCTAAGGCAATTTTACCTTGTGAGCTAGCTGCACCATCAGCTAAGATATTTGACTTTTGAACCCATTCACCACTTTTAACAATTGGACGTTGTAATTTAGCTGTACTTTGATTTGTTCGATTATATTTAGATAAAGAAATACGCTTTAAATTGTTTGATTGAACCATTCCCGTATTTACTTGGGAATTAAAATCAGTTGTATTTGAAATTAAATTTTTCGTTGTAGTTAACTGAAATGTTTTGTCAGCTTGAAGAAATGAATGCAGTTGGGTTGATTTTAAATGCGACTTAATTTTAATTGAACTATTAAATGAGGTTGGATTGGTTTGAATATTTAAATTTGGACTAAAGATTTCAATTGCTTGTCCACTAACATTAGTAATGTAACCTGAAAAGCTACTATTTAATGAATGCTGTACATCAGAAATTACTCGACTTTCAAGACCCGTTTGCACATATGCCGGTTCTGCTGCAATTAATGGAACAGCTTGACGTTGCATATTTGATCCCATTAATGCACGGTTAGCGTCATCGTGTTCTAAAAACGGAATTAAACTGGTTGCAATAGAAATCATCTGTAATGTTCCAACTGATTTGTTTGTGATTTCTTTATAATTTGAATATCCAAATTTCCAATTTTTCCTATTCGGTAATTTCATATTTGGTAACATACCAGTATTTGAAACATTAATATCAGCTGGTGCAACTAAATAATTTGATTCATTAAATGGAATATTATAGCGAGGGTTTAAAAATTGTTGAATTTGACCTTTATAAACTTTATAAAAAGGAGTTTCAATGTGGCCTAACTTATTTGGACGTGCGTAAACAGTTAAAGAATTTACTAAACCTGCATTTTGTCCTTCGGGTGTTTCAATTGGACATAAACGACCATAATACGTTGGATGAATACCACGGATTTGAATTGTAGTTTGTTTACTACTTACACCACCTGGTCCTAATACAGTAATACGACGTTTATGTGTTATTTCAGCTAGAGGATTTGTTTCGTCTAAAAATTGTGATAATGTACCGCTAGTGAAAAAACTTTTCCAAGATTTACTAACAGATTTTGATAAATTTGATTTTTGTAATTTCCAGATAGTTTCAGCATCATTTTGTAATGATAAATTTAATTTACGAGCCATTACAACTTCAAATTCGCGTAAACCGCGAATTAACTGATCTTGTAATAAATCACCACAACCTCGAATACGTTTATTATTTAAACTGTCAATATCATCACCTTCAATTTCACCAGCAACCAATTTAAGTAAAGCATCAGCTGCATAGACTAAATCATCTCCACATAATAATGTATTATCTGAATTAATAGTACTATTAAATTTTTGTTTGAATTGTTGTCGACCAATATTACCTAAATCACGATTTTTTGGGCTCCATAAAATGGAATTAAAAAATTCTTGTGAAGACTTTGAATTAACAACTTGATCACGACCTAATGTTGTATATTCTTGGATATGTGAATAAATATAACGGATTGCTTCGATTTGATTTTTCGGATGAGACGTTAATTTAGCACGATCTAAAATACGACCATGACGCGTTTTATCCTGTCCTTTTTGATCACGAATAAAACTAAATTGAAGCAGATGTGATTGTTCAATACGTGAATAAAGTTCAGGAATTGAAATACCAAGTGCTTGTAAAAAAATGATTAATGAAATTTTGCGTCTTAATAAACGCGTAGTAATCCATAATCGATTTTTCTTATCAATGGTAATATTTAACCAACTACCTTGTTGTGGAACAATTCTCACAGTTGGTACACGAGTACGTGAATCGTTTGGAAGAATATAAATACCAGGATTTCGAACCATTTGGTGTAAAACGATTCTTGGAATCCCATTAATAATAAAATGCCCACTTGGACTCATTAATGGTAAAAAACCTAATAATAACCATTCAATTTTTGGCTCTTTCCATTGTGTATTTGAAATTAATGCAGGTACATAAACAGAGCAACCATAAGTTTTTCCAGAAAAAATAGCATTTTGTTCGTTTTCATCTGGAGTGCGAAATTGTAATTGATCTGGAAAAAAATTAATCGTTAATTTATGAATCCCATATGTACAAGTTACTGGATTAACTTCAGTTAATGCATCATTAATTCCTTGAATTAAAAATTTTTGAAAACTACCATATTGTAAAGCAACTAAATCAGGAATAGCTGGTTTTGGAAGATTTCTTTTTGAAATGATTTTATTAGTAGACATAATAGATTCAAATGTATGGACCATAATGAAAAATTTGTTATACTAAATTAATAGAGAAATATATTCTTTTTTAAGTATTAACAATAAACGATAATACTAAATAACCTACAAATAGGTTCGATATAGAACATATATCTAAGGCGGTATAGCCAAGTGGTAAGGCCGTGGATTGCAAATCCTCTATTCTCCAGTTCGAATCTGGATGCCGCCTATTATTTTAAAAGTATTTTATTAACAAAAATGAGGTTCAGTTATCTCATGGCATATTCAACCCATAATGTTGCTACTTTTCAGTCCTCACATGGTTCTGAGTTAAATTCCATAGACGTTGAACCTCATATAACATCCTATCATGATAGATAAGGATTGTCGATTAATTTATGTACCCCTTTAATTAAAAAGGAATACATTATTTAGTTAAAATAAACCTAATGTTAATGAAATATCAATAGGTAGACATGCACCAATACCTAACCAAATTGCTGCAGCTGTACCAATTAAGAATACAGTCATTGCAACTGGACGTCGGAAAGGGTTTTGGAATTTGTTAATGCTTTCAATAAACGGAACAGTGATTAAACCCGCTGGAACTGCAGCCATTAAAAGTACACCTAATAATTTGTTAGGTACTGTACGTAATAATTGGAATACAGGGAAGAAATACCATTCTGGTAAAATTTCTAATGGTGTTGCGAATGGGTTCGCTGGTTCACCAATTGCAGCTGGTTCCATAACACCTAAACCAATTACACAAGCAAAAGTCCCAAAAATTACAACTGGGAAAATGTATAATAGATCGTTAGGCCATGCTGGTTCACCGTAATAGTTGTGACCCATACCTTTAGCTAATTTTGCACGTAATTTTGGATCTGAAAGATCTGGTTTTTTTGTAACTGCCATAATTAAATCCTCTTATTTTTGAGTAGTATTAAGTAAATAAATTTCAGTTTAAAGTGGTCCTGAAATACCTTGCTTACGAATCATTAAGAAATGCATAAGCATAAATACTGCAGTTGCTAATGGTAATACAAATGTATGTAAACTGTAGAAACGTGTTAATGTAGATTGACCAACACCGGCACCACCACGTAATAATTCTACTAAACCAGAACCGATAACAGGGATTGCATCTGGTACACCAGTTACAATTTTAACGGCCCAGTAACCGATTTGATCCCATGGTAATGAATAACCTGTTACACCGAATGAAACTGTACAAACAGCCATAATAACACCAGTAACCCATGTTAATTCACGTGGTTTTTTGAAACCACCAGTTAAATATACACGGAATACATGTAGGATCATCATTAATACCATCATACTAGCTGACCAACGATGTACTGATCGGATTAACCAACCAAAATTAACATCAGTCATGATGTATTGTACTGAAGCAAAAGCTTCCGCTACTGTTGGACGATAGTAGAAAGTCATTGCAAACCCTGTTGCAACTTGTACTAAGAAACAAGTAAAAGTAATACCACCTAAACAGTAAAAAATATTTACATGTGGAGGTACATATTTACTTGTAATGTCGTCTGCAATTGATTGAATTTCCAGACGCTCTTCAAACCAGTCATAAACTTTTGACATAACAATGAATGAAATTTTTTAAATGTTAAAAAAAACATTTATTTACTTTTAAACCACAAATAGGCTGAATTGATTTTATTTCTGTGACCATTTAGTGCCAATAGCAACTTGATCTACTAAACCATATGTTTTTGCTTCTTCTGCTGATAAGAATTGATCACGGTCCATATCACGAGAAATACGACTTAAAGGTTGACCAGTTCGTTGAGCATAAATTTGTCCAACTTGGCGTCGAATTCGCATTACTTCTTCTGATTCTGCTAAAACTTCCGAAGCTTGGCCTTGACTACCACCTTCTGGTTGGTGAATCATAATTCGTGAATATGGTAATGCAATACGTTTACCTGTATCGCCACCCGCTAGAATGAACGAAGCCATCGAAGCAGCAGTACCAACACAAATAGTAGTTACTGGTGATTGAACATAGTTCATAGCATCATATACTGCAATTCCACATGTTACAGAACCACCTGGGGAATTAATATATAAATATAATCCTTTATTTTTATCTTCTGAATTTAGATAAAGCATAATACCAATTAATTGGTTTGCTAATTCATCATCTAATTCTTGACATAAGAATAAAACACGTTCGCGGTATAAACGATTGTATAAATCTACCCATTGAGCTGATGGCTCGCCTGGTAAACGAAATGGTACTTTCGGTACTCCAATTGGCATAAGTTTATTCTCTATTCATTTTATTTTCTTTATTTATCTTTAAATAAAGACACTATACATATAGTATATACTATTTTTTAGTATCTCGCAAAAATAAAACTATTTAAATATTATAAGTATAGAATTCACAATTCTAGTTTATGTTATACTAAATTAAATAATAAATTTTTAAAGAAAGAAAGTAAAAATTAATAACATTAACAATTACTATGGGTCTTCCTTGGTATCGTGTTCACACAGTTGTATTAAATGATCCAGGTCGTTTAATTTCTGTACACTTAATGCATACTGGATTAGTTTCTGGTTGGGCTGGTTCAATGGCCTTTTATGAATTAGCAGTTTTTGATCCTTCTGATCCTGTTTTAAACCCAATGTGGCGTCAAGGTATGTTTGTATTACCTTTCATGACACGTTTAGGTATTTCAGAATCATGGGGTGGCTGGTCAATTAGTGGCGAAACAGCTACTAACCCAGGTTTATGGAGTTATGAAGGTGTTGCTGCAACACACATTATTTTAGCAGGTTTACTGTTTGCTGCATCAGTTTGGCACTGGGTTTATTGGGATTTAGAATTATTCCGTGATCCACGTACTGGTAACCCAGCATTAGATTTACCAAAAATCTTTGGTATTCACTTATTTTTAAGTGGTCTATTATGTTTTGGTTTTGGTGCTTTCCATGTAACAGGTTTATTTGGTCCTGGTATTTGGGTATCAGATCCGTACGGTATTACTGGTAGTGTACAAGGTGTTGCTCCAGCATGGGATGCAACTGGATTTGATCCATATAACCCAGGTGGTATTGCAGCACATCATATTGCTGCAGGTATTCTTGGTGTTATTGCAGGTTTATTCCACTTATGTGTTCGTCCACCACAACGTTTATACAACGGTTTACGTATGGGTAACATTGAAACTGTACTTTCAAGTAGTATTGCAGCAGTTTTCTGGGCAGCTTTTGTTGTAGCAGGTACAATGTGGTATGGTTCAGCTGCTACACCAATTGAATTATTTGGTCCAACTCGTTACCAGTGGGATTTAGGTTTCTTCCAAGAAGAAATTGAAACACGAGTTCAAACAAGTTTATCTGAAGGTAAATCAGCATCACAAGCATGGGCTGAAATCCCTGAAAAATTAGCTTTCTACGACTATATTGGTAATAACCCCGCTAAAGGTGGTTTATTCCGTGCAGGTGCTATGAATAGTGGTGATGGTATTGCTGTAGGTTGGCTTGGCCATGCAGTTTTCAAAGACAAAAACGGTAACGAGTTATTTGTTCGCCGTATGCCTTCATTCTTTGAAACATTCCCTGTTATTTTATTAGATAAAGATGGTGTTGTTCGTGCTGATGTTCCGTTCCGTCGTGCTGAATCTAAATACAGTGTTGAGCAAGTAGGTCTTTCTGTAACATTCTATGGTGGTGAATTAGATGGTGTAACATTTAGTGATCCAGCAACAGTTAAGAAATATGCTCGTCGTGCACAACTTGGTGAGATCTTTGAATTTGATCGTGCAACATTACAGTCTGATGGTGTATTCCGTTCAAGCCCTCGTGGTTGGTTTACATTTGCTCACTTATGTTTTGCATTATTATTCTTCTTTGGTCACATTTGGCATGGTGCGCGTACAATCTTCCGTGATGTATTCGCTGGTATTGATGCTGATTTAGAAGAGCAAGTAGAATTTGGTGCATTCTTAAAATTAGGTGATACAACGACTCGTCGTCAATCAATCTAATTTTATTGAACTAATTACTTAGGATTTTAATCCTAAGTAATGTTACCAAATATAAACTTCAAATAAGGAACTATTATGGAAGCATTAGTTTACACATTTTTATTAATTAGTACGTTAGGTATTATCTTTTTCTCTATTTTCTTTAGAGAACCGCCAAGAATTGACACTAAATAATTAGTGTTTTTCGATTTTTGAAATCGGGATAAATTTAAATCCCGATTTCAAGATTAATTAATCTTCATGTTCTTCAAAAGGATCACGTAATTTATCTGATGGTGGTCCAAAGCCAACATAAATGGAATAACCTGTTGCACTTAATAATAGACACCATAGAAAAATAGCAAAGAAAAAAGCTGGACTTTCCATAAGTTTATATTGTATTAATAATAATATTCATTACTAGTTATAGTATAACATACTATGTTTAATAAAATTTTTAAATAAACCTAAAAAAGTTTTATAATATAGCATATTTACTATATAATAGTATATATATCGATAGTATATACTAACAACTTATACTTACAGAAAGTAAAAAATTTAAATAAATAACGTTATTATGGCTACTGGCAAATCAGTAAATCAAGAATCAGGTTTAGTAACTCCATTAGGTTCATTATTAAAACCATTAAATTCAGAATATGGTAAAGTAGCTCCAGGTTGGGGTACAACAGTTGTTATGGGCGTATTTATGGCCTTATTTGCTGTATTTTTAGTTATTATTTTAGAAATCTACAACAGTTCAGTAATTTTAGATGATGTTACTATGAGTTGGAAATCTTTAGCTAACTAATAATTAATATATTTGAAGATTACCTTATCATCTAAGGTAATCTTAAAAAAGTTTGGGGATAGAGAGACTTGAACTCTCACGATCGTAAAGATCAACGGATTTTCAGTATGAAAACTGGACTCTCTCTTTACCCAACAGTAAATCTGTAGGATAGCTCCCGTCGAGTCTCTGCACCTTTTAAACAATTTGTTTAACTTGGCTCAAGATTGCTTTTACAAGTTTCCTTGAATTTGAGAGCAGTCACTTAATAAATTTCTCTATTAAGGCTCAATATCTGATTGAATGTAATTGGACCCTTTAAGTCCGTTGCGTCTACCAATTCCGCCATATCCCCTATATTTAGGTAATATAAGTATAGCATAATTATTATTTTTGTGTATACTATTAATTAGGATTTGTAATTTTATAGAAATTAAATTAAACTATAAACTAATCAATAAATATAATTAGGGTCGATGTCCGAGTGGTTAATGGAGGCGGATTGTAAATCCGTTGGCTTTGCCTACGCTGGTTCAAATCCAGCTCGGCCCAAAAATTTGAGACTGACTCAGTAACTTTAGTTATACTCTTGTGGGAATTTTATTTCCCACAAGAAGAAAATAAATTAATCTTCTTGCGACGCTGTTTTAACGTATAAGATTAATAAAAATGATGTTGGGATAATAATAAATAAAGCTGTTGCAATTAAGCCTAAAATATTTACTTCCATGAAGGTTAACTCCAAATATTCATAAAATATAGTAACACTTAAAATAATTTAAGTAGTAACTAACCTGTTAATAACTATTGTACTAGAAATTACATAAAAACAAAAAGTTTTTAATAACTATATTTAAAATTCGGAGAAGGGGGGATTCGAACCCCCGGTAGTCTCGCAACTACGCCGGTTTTCAAAACCGGTGCAATCAACCACTCTGCCACCTCTCCAGAAATACTAAAAGTAAATAGCGGGTAACGCGAGTCGAACGCGCGACATGCACCTTGGCAAGGTGCCGCTCTACCACTGAGCTATACCCGCAGTATTTTAGTACATATATTGTTGTATCATAAAGCAGGAATATATGCAATTAATTTAAATTAAGTAGTTTTTCGGTAAAAATTGACAAGAAGTATAAGATCCATTATCCTTATCATAAGGTTTAGCGGGGTAGAGCAGTCTGGTAGCTCGTAAGGCTCATAACCTTAAGGTCGTAGGTTCGAATCCTACCTCCGCTCAGGTTAATACTAAACCGTTGACAAACAAATATAAATGTAATACAATATTTACTGTATTTACATTCAGGCCCCCATCGTCTAGAGGCCTAGGACATCTCCCTTTCACGGAGGAAACGGGGATTCGAATTCCCCTGGGGGTAAATAATTTACACTTATTTTGTCTACTATTGCCAGTAGACAAGATTGAAATAAACTACTACAATGATCAATTAAAGCACGCAATCTAAAAATAGATTTTGTGTTATATAGATATATATCTATAGATAAAATTATTATAATTTAATAAATTAAATTACATTATAGGAGAGCATTATGACTCGTGTTAAACGCGGCAATGTTGCTCGAAAAAGACGTAAAGAAGTTTTAAATCTAGCAAGTGGATTTAGAGGTTCATCATCTCGTCTATTTCGTACTGCTCAACAACAAACTATGAAAGCATTACGTTATGCTTACAGAGATCGTAAACAAAGAAAACGTGAATATACAAGTTTATGGATTTCTCGTTTAAATGCAGCAGCTAGACAACATGGAATGAATTATAATTCATTACGCCATCAGTTAAAAAAATCAAATATCATTTTAAATCGTAAAGTTTTAAGTCAAGTTGCAATTCGTGATCAAGAAGCATTTAATCAATTAATTGCACAAATTCAAGATTAATTACTTGAGTCGATCAATAAAATTGATTTAAATAAAATACTTCGGAGGTAAAATCCTAATATGAATCAACCTAAATTCAGTAAACGTGGATTTAAATCGAAACGTAAAGCTGTACCAGTTGTAATTGCACGAGAAGGCGATAGAAAGCTATGGAATGCAAATCAACCTGCTCCACGTTCAACGATTGATTACAAAAATACAAAACTATTAATTAAATTTATTAGCCCACAAGGTAAAATTTTACCGCGTCGTGCGACAGGTTTAACAGCGAAACAACAGCGTGCAATGGCAACAGCCATTAAACGAGCACGTATGAGTGGTCTATTACCTTTTGTAAACTTAGAAGTTAACAAATAAAAATATTTTCAATAAAACAATCATAAATACTACCAAAGTAGTATTTTTTTTGAGACAATAGAATAAATACAGTTTTTACATTTTTTGATCACGCCTTGTAGGACTTGAACCCACGACATCAGGTTTTGGAAACCTGCGTTCTACCAACTGAACTAAAGGCGTTTTCGGGATGACAGGATTCGAACCTGCGACCTCCTGTTCCCAAAACAGGAGCGCTACCAAACTGCGCTACATCCCGATACTGTCTTGCAGTTACTTGTTTATAGTACCTAAGGCGTGAAAGTTTTGCAAGGGGTTTCTAATTCTTTGTAAAAAAATCAATATGTAAATAATTTGGAGAACTAAAATATGAAAGATTTTACAACATATTTATCTACAGCACCTGTTCTTGCACTTGCAAGTCTAACAGTTGTAGCAGGATTATTAATTGAAATTAATCGTTATTTCCCTGATGCTTTAATCCTTGCATTCTAAATTATATTAGTAGTTTAAATCTTAATACATTTTTATGTATTAAGATTTAATCTTAACAGTCTGTATTTATCCAAATTGAGAATATTTTACTAGTACTACTTATATTTAATAAATAAATTATTTATTTGAAAATATGCCAACTATTCAACAACTAGTTCGTTCGGCACGAACAAAAGTATTAAAACCAACAAAATCAGCCGCATTAAAACAATGTCCACAACGTCGTGGTGTTTGTACACGTGTATATACAACAACACCGAAAAAACCAAACTCAGCGTTAAGAAAAGTTGCTCGTGTACGATTATCTTCAGGTTTTGAAGTAACAGCTTATATTCCAGGTATTGGCCATAATTTACAAGAACATTCAGTTGTTTTAGTAAGAGGTGGTAGGGTAAAAGACTTACCAGGTGTTCGATACCATATTGTTCGTGGAACATTAGATACAGCTGGTGTAAAAGAACGTGGTCAAGGCCGCTCTAAATACGGTGTTAAAAAATAACAAATTAACTAAATAGAAATTTATGTCTCGTAGACGTACTCAAAAGAAACGTAGTGTAATGCCAGATCCGGTTTATGATAGCCGTCTAGTAGAATTAATTGTTCGTCAAATTATGCGAAAAGGTAAAAAATCTTTAGCATACAAAATTATGTATGAAACTATGACACAAATTGCTGAAACTACACAACAAGATCCATTAGTTGTAATTGAACAAGCAATTCGTAATGCAACACCATTAGTTGAAGTAAAAGCTCGTCGTGTTGGTGGCTCTACATATCAAGTACCATTAGAAGTATTACCTGAGCGTGGTACTGCTTTAGCTATTCGATGGATTTTAGCAGCTTGTCGTGTAAAATCAGGTCGACCAATGACAACTAAATTAACGTCAGAATTACTTGAAGCATCAAAAAATGCAGGTAGTGCAATTCGTAAACGTGATGAAGTACATAAAATGGCTGAAGCAAATAAAGCATTTGCAAAATATCGTTTTTAATTAAAACGAGAATTATTAAATCAAGATCAAATTATTTAATTTTTTGAAAAAAATATACAAAAGGAAATTACAATGGCACGCGAAAAGTTCGAACGTAATAAACCGCATGTAAACATCGGTACAATTGGTCATGTTGATCACGGTAAAACAACATTAACTGCTGCAATCACAATGGCTTTAGCTGCTGCTGGTGGCAGTAAAGGCCAAAAATATGATGATATTGATTCAGCACCTGAAGAAAAAGCACGTGGTATTACAATTAATACTGCACACGTTGAATATGAAACAGAAAATCGTCACTATGCACACGTAGATTGCCCAGGACACGCTGATTACGTTAAAAACATGATTACTGGTGCAGCACAAATGGATGGTGCTATTTTAGTTGTTTCAGGTGCAGATGGTCCAATGCCACAAACAAAAGAGCATTTACTATTAGCGAAACAAGTAGGTGTACCTCATATTGTTGTTTTCTTAAATAAAGAAGACCAAGTTGATGATCCAGAATTACTAGAATTAGTAGAATTAGAAATTCGTGAAACATTAGATAAATACGAATTCCCTGGTGATGATATTCCAATTGTTGCTGGTTCAGCATTATTAGCATTAGAAGCTTTAACAGAATCAGAAGCTATGGCTCGTGGTGACAATGATTGGGTAGATAAAATCTACAAATTAATGGATGAAGTAGACTCATACATTCCAACACCAGAACGTATGACAGATAAACCATTCTTAATGGCTGTTGAAGATGTATTCTCAATCACTGGTCGTGGTACTGTAGCAACAGGTCGTGTAGAACGTGGCTTAGTTAAAATTGGTGATACTGTTGAAATCGTAGGTTTACGTGATACAAATACAACTACCGTAACAGGCTTAGAAATGTTCCAAAAAACATTAGACGAAAGTGTTGCTGGTGATAACGTTGGTGTATTATTACGTGGTGTACAAAAAGAAGATATTGAACGTGGTATGGTACTTTGTAAACCAGGTTCAATTACTCCACATACAGAATTTGAAGCACAAGTTTACGTTTTAACTAAAGAAGAAGGTGGTCGTCATACTCCATTCTTCCCAGGTTACCGTCCACAATTCTATGTTCGAACTACTGATGTAACAGGTAAAATTGAATCATTCCGTGCTGATGATGATAGTGAAACACAAATGGTAATGCCAGGTGATCGTATCAAAATGAACGTATCATTAATTCAACCAGTTGCAATCGAAACAGGTATGCGTTTTGCAATTCGCGAAGGTGGCCGTACAGTAGGTGCAGGTGTAGTAAGTAAAATTACTAAATAGTTTTTTTTTATAATTTTATCGAGAATTTTCTCGATAAAATTATAAAAATTTTTAATTAAATATTTTAATTTGAATAACAAAACAAAGTTATATTATGACTAAACTTCACGAAGTTGTTGAAAATATTAAATTTGGAACAATTAAACAAAATATTCCAGAAATCAAAATTGGTGATTTAGTAAGAGTAGGTGTTGCAATTCAAGAAGGTAACAAAGAACGTGTACAACCGTTCGAAGGTACAGTAATTGCACGTCACTTAGCTGGATCAGATAGTACAATTACTATCCGTAAAGTATTACAAGGTACAGGCGTTGAACGAGTATTTCCGTTACATGCACCTTGTGTAACAAGTATTCAAGTCTTACGTCGCGCAGATGTATCACGTGCAAAATTATATTATTTACGTGAAAGAACAGGTAAAGCTACACGTTTAAAACAAAAATTTGAAACATTACCTGAACCGTGGAAAGCAGAAAATTAAATTCATTAAATTAACCTTATGAAACAATCATTATATTATACAGTTCCAGGTGCAAGGCGTTTAAGTAATTATATCTGGGGTGCAATTTTAACAATTGGGGGAATTGGATTCCTATTAACAGGCTTATCTTGTTATTTTAATTCTGCACTTTTACCTTTTATTAAAATTGATACAATTCAATTTTTTCCTCAAGGTTTAGTAATGTGCTTTTATGGGGTTCTAGCCATTTCTCTAAGTATTTATATTTGGTTAATCATCCTGTGGGACTTAGGTCAGGGTTTCAATGAATTTAATACCGAAACGGGTGAAATTCGAATTTTTAGATGGGGTTTTCCTGGTAAAAATAGACGCATTGATTTAAAGTATTTAATTAGTGATGTGCAAAGTATTCGTGTTGAAATTAATGAAGGATTAAACCCACGTCGTGTAATTTATTTAAAATTACGTGGCAATCGTGAAATTCCTCTAACACGTGCAGGTCAACCGATTAGTATTCAAGAACTTGAAAATCAAGCAGCAGAGTTAGCTCGTACATTACAAGTCTCATTAGAAGGGATTTAATTTTTTTTTGTTAAATAATTTATGGCAAAACGAGCAGTTGAACAAACTGGTTTAATTCCAAGATCTATTATTAGAACTTTTGAACGATTCAAGAAACAACTTTTTCCTGGTGTAGAAATGTTGGTTATTCAAGAATTTCGAATTTCTCGTTATCAAGTTATTGTCTCGATTCAAGCGTTGTTAATGCTTATTTTTATTCCAATTTTAATAAATGTAATATCAAAACACTTTATTATTACACCATTTGTTAAATATATTTGGAATAAAAATAATGTGGATATTTTCTTAAATATTCAACAACAAGAATTAGCTTTAACTGAACTAAAGCAATTTGAAGAAAAACTTTATTTTGAGAGTTTATTAACTGACTTCGCTTCCACTAATTTAAGTACACTTCAATTTCAAAATGAAATTAGTAGAAAAACTGTTGAAATAGCAAATTTATATAATGATGAAAGTATTGAAGCAATTAGTAATTTATTTTCAGATTTTTTATCTTTAGCGAGTTTAGCAATTGTTTTTATTTTTAGTAAAACGCAATTAATTATTTTAAAATCATTTTTAGCCGAATCTTTATATAGTTTAAGTGATACAACTAAATCATTTTTGTTAATTTTAAGTACTGATTTATTAGTGGGGTTCCATTCCCCACGAGGTTGGGAAGTATTTTTAAAATGGGTTTTTTATCATTTTGGTCTTCCAGAAAATACTGAATTCATGTCATTATTTGTTGCAACTTTCCCAGTATTCTTAGATACTATTTTTAAATATTGGATTTTTAGATCTCTAAATAAAATTTCACCATCAACAGTTGCAACTTATCACAACATGATTGAATAAGTTTGAACAAGATTAAATTCTTGTTCAAATAAAATTTTTGTTTAAACTTTTAATTTTAATTACGAACTGTTAATTATTAACTAGCTATGTTTAACTCTATTATGATGATTTCATCTAAATTTATTAGATTTACTAAATCAGAATAAATTAATTAAATAATCAACTATATTTAGATTTTATGATGCTAGACTTGGTGAAATATCCAGTAATTCGCACAGAAAAATCTACACGATTAATTGAAAATAATCAATTTACATTTGATGTAGATATGCGTCTTACAAAACCACAAATTAAGAAATTAATTGAAGAATTCTTTAATGTTAAAGTGCTGGCAGTTAATACACATCGTCCTCCACGCAAATTTAAACGCATGGGCGCTAAATCAAATTATAAACGTGTAATTGTAACTGTTGATTCAAACGACAGCTTATTAAAATAATTTTATTAAATAATAAAAATATCATATGGCAATTAGATTTTTAAAAGCTGCAACACCAGGAACACGACATGGTTCGGTAAGTGATTTTTCTCAACTGTCAAAGAAACGACCAGAGAAAAAATTAACATCTTGGTGGTCTCGTTCAAAAGGACGAAATAATAGAGGTATTATTACAACTCGACACCGTGGTGGTGGCCATAAAAGGCTATATCGACAAATTGATTTTGCACGAACTAAAGTAGGTTTATCTGCAAAAGTTGTTAGCATTGAATACGATCCAAACCGTAATGCACGTATTGCATTAGTTAATTATCAAGATGGTGAAAAACGCTATATTTTACATCCTGTTGGTTTAAATATTGGTGATACGGTTATTACAGCACCAGATGCAAATATTACAGTTGGAAATTGTTTACCACTAAAAAATATCCCATTAGGTACAGAAGTTCATAATGTTGAATTACAACCAGGTGGTGGTGGTCAATTAGTACGTTCCGCTGGAACAGTTGCACAAATTGTAGCAAAAGAAAACAATTGGGTTACTTTACGTTTACCTTCGGGTGAAGTGAGATTAGTTTCTCAAAATTGTTGGGCAACAATTGGTCGTGTTGGTAATGTTGAATTTTCAAACTTAACATTAGGTAAAGCTGGCCGTCGTCGTTGGTTAGGTTTTAGACCACATGTTCGTGGTTCAGCAATGAACCCAGTGGATCACCCACACGGTGGTGGGGAAGGTCGTGCTCCAATTGGTCGTGCACGTCCAGTAAGTCCTTGGGGTAAACCTGCATTAGGTGCAAAAACACGTAAAGCTAAAAAATGGAGTACAAAATATATTGTACAAAAACGTAAATAAAACGTTATAGAAAAAAAATAAATATTCACTAATATGGGAAGATCGTTAAAAAAGGCACCATTTGTAGCTGATCATTTACTTAAAAAAATTGAACGTGCAAATGTTCAAGGAGATAAAAAAGTAATTACAACTTGGTCACGTTCATCAACAATTGTTCCAGTTATGATTGGGCACACAATTGCTGTACATAATGGACGTACACATATTCCAGTATTTATTACAGACCAAATGGTTGGACATAAATTAGGTGAATTTTCACCAACTCGTACATACAAAGGTCATATTAAAAAGGATAAAAAATCAAAACGTTAAGAAATTATGGGACAAAAAGTACATCCTTTAGGTTTTCGCCTTGGAATTACACAAAAACACCAAAGTTATTGGTGTACAAATCGTGATTTGTCAGCTGTTTGGATTCAAGATGCAAATTTTTTACGTAGTTTTATTACAAAAAATTATTCGAAAGCTGGAATTACAAATATTGAAATTCGTCGACGTCGTTTTGGTTCATCATCTTTAACAATTGAAATTTTTGCTGCTCGACCAAGTTTATTTGGTAACCGTGAAACACAAAATTTAGATGAATTACGTGATTCATTAACAACAGCACTAGAACGTTTTTATCGTAAAAGAAATCTACCAGATCCCGGCAAATTACAAATTAGTTTATATGTAAAACCGTTATCAAATCCTGATACTCATGCTCAGGTTTTAGCAGACCGTTTAGTTGAAGATCTTGAACAACGTAAACCATACCGCCGTGCAATGAAACAAATTGTTCAACGTGCTCGTAAAGCAGGCGCAAAAGGTATTAAAGTTCAAGTTTCAGGTCGATTAAATGGTGCTGATATTGCGCGTGCTGAAGATGTTCGTGAAGGTGCAGTACCACTACAAACATTACGTGCAAATATTGATTATTGTTCAAAACCAGCAAAGACTATCTATGGATTATTAGGTATTAAAATTTGGGTCTTTAATGGTGAACAATTAACAAAATTAGATAATCGTTCAACAGACGCATAATTGAAAGATTAATACTTTAATTAGGAACATAAAAAAATATGTTAAGCCCAAAAAGAACAAAATTTAGACGACATCATCGTGGACGTATGCGTGGTAAAGCAACACGCGGTAATACGTTAGCATTTGGTGATTATGGATTACAAACAACTGAACGTTCATGGATTACTTCACGTCAAATTGAAGCTGCACGTCGTGCAATGACAAGACATGTAAAACGTGGTGGTAAAATTTGGATTCGTTTATTTCCCGATAAACCAGTTACAATGCGAGCAGCAGAAACTCGAATGGGTTCAGGTAAAGGTACACCCGAATACTGGGTTGCTGTTGTAAAACCTGGTAAAGTTTTATATGAAATTAAAGGTGTACCAGAAACAGTTGCTCGTGTTGCTTTAACATTAGGTGGTGCAAAATTACCAGTTAAAACAAGAATTCTTGTTCGTTCAAAATAATCAATTTATTTAAATAGATAAAAAAACAGTATGATTCAACCACAATCTTACCTCACTGTTGCTGATAATTCAGGAGCACGAGAAATTATGTGTATTAGAGTACTAGGTAGTGGGAAAGCAAGAGCAGCAACAGTTGGTGATGTTATTGTTGCTGTTGTAAAAGACGCAAACCCTAATATGCCTATTAAAAAATCAGATATTGTTCGTGCTGTAATTGTTCGTACACGAAAAAATGTTCGCCGAGCAAACGGAACAAGTATTCGTTTTGATGAAAACGCAGCCGTAATTATCAACAAAGAAAATAATCCACGTGGTACACGAGTTTTCGGACCAGTTGCACGTGAATTACGTGAAGGAAATTTCACAAAAATTATTTCATTAGCACCAGAAGTTATTTAAAAATTTAATATGGTACAAAGATTAGATAAGTTCTATCAAACAACCGTAGTACCACAATTAAAAGAACAATTTAAATATTCAAATACTAATCAAGTACCTGAATTAAAGAAAATTGTTATTAATCGTGGTTTAGGTGATGCATCACAAAATTCTAAATTATTAGAATCTTGTTCAAATGAATTAAGTATTATTACTGGCCAACAAGGTGTTACAACTCGTTCTAAAAAAGCCATTGCTGGTTTTAAAGTACGTGAAAAAATGCCAATTGGTTTAGTTGTAACACTTCGAAAAGACCGAATGTACGCATTCTTAGATCGCTTAATCAATTTAGCCTTACCGCGTATCCGCGATTTCCAAGGTATGAACCCTAAAAGCTTTGATGGTCATGGAAATTATAGTTTAGGTTTAAACGAGCAACTTATGTTCCCAGAAATTGATTACGATAAAATTGATCAGATTCAAGGAATGGATATTTCCATCATTACAACTGCTAGAACAGATGAAGAAGCTCGTGCTTTATTATCAAGTTTTGGTATGCCCTTTAAGAAAAAATAAATTTGTTTTTTTTTGCATTTGAATAAATAAACCAAACAAAAAGAAGTATGGTAAATGACACAATTAGTGATATGCTAACACGTATTCGTAATGCTAATTTAGCATCAAAAAACTGTGTAGCAATTCCAAAAACGAAAATTCATATTAATATTGCAAAGATTTTAGAGCAAGAAGGTTTTATTGAAAGTTTCTCAATGCCAGAATCTGAAGATCGTGAATTTAATGTAAATTTAAAATATGTTCCTGTAATTGGTAAAGGAAACACAAAAAAACCATGTATTACCAATTTAAAACGAATTAGCACACCTGGTCTGCGAATTTATACAAATTCAAGAGACATTCCACAAAGTTTTGGCGGAATGGGTATTGTTATTATTTCAACGTCAAAAGGTTTAATGACAGATCGTGACGCTCGTAACGCTAAATTAGGTGGTGAAATTCTTTGTTCAGTTTGGTAATACCAATTATATTTCTGAATAAATTTATATAAGGAGGCCTTTGAGTCAAAAAAATATTGATTTAATTGAAATCGAAGGAACAGTTACGCAATGTTTATCAAATGGTATGTTTCGTGTAAAACTTGAAAATGGTTTTTTAGTTTTAGCACACGTATCTGGTAAAATCCGTCGAAATTATATCCGTATTTTACTAGGAGATCGTGTTACTGTTGAACTCAGTCCATATGATTTAACACGAGGCAGAATTACATTTAGATTGCGTGCTGGTAAAGAACAGAACACTAACGAAGAGAGTTAAGATTACTATGAAAGTACGTCCATCAGTTAGAAAAATGTGCGATAAATGTCGTTTAATTCGACGTAATGGCACAATTCGAATTATTTGTAAAAATCCTAAGCATAAACAACGCCAAGGATAAATTTGTATTTATAACAAATCAAAATAAGTTGATATATGGCAAAAAAAGTTGAAAGAAATGCGAAAAAGAAATTTCGCGAAAAAGTAGGTCGTGGTGTAGCACATATTCATTCTACTTTTAATAACACAATTGTTACTATTACAACTGTTAATGGTAGTGTATTAGCTTGGTCATCTGCTGGTGCTTGTGGTTTTAAAGGTGCACGTAAGAAAACTCCTTTTGCTGCGAAACAAGCTGCTGAAACAGTTGCACAAACATGTGTTAGTCAAGGTATGAAAGAAATTGCTGTCCAAGTAAAAGGTGCTGGTGCAGGTCGTGAAGCCGCATTGCGTGGGTTGTTAGACGCAGGTCTACAAATTACACGTATTCGTGATATTACACCAATTCCACATAATGGTTGTCGTCCACCTAAAAAACGACGCATTTAGGTTTTATGGTTGTTAAAAATAATAAATTTGTTTCCTCAATTGAATCACGTGTTCAAGTAAACAATGAATTATATGGTAGATTTCATCTTGGATGTTTTGGTATTGGACAAGCATTAACAATTGCTAATGCATTACGTCGTACATTATTATCAGATATTCCAGCTTTTATTATTACAAAAGTTGAAATTGAAGATGTTCGCCATGAATTCGATTCAATTGAAGCTATTCAAGAAAATATTCTTGATGTTTTACTAAATTTAAAAAAATTAACTTTAACCTCTACAGATTCTAAATCAATTGATAATCATTTAAATGATAAACAATATACAGCTTATATTAATTTTTCTGGACCAGGTGTAATTACCGCAAATGATATTCATTTTCCAAATGATATTATTCCAGTTTATAAAGATACGTATATTGCAACTTGTAGTAATACAGGTACATTTAATGCAAAATTAACAATTGAATTTGCTGATCCTTATGGTTTAGATAAACCTGAAAAGCAAAATAGCAATGAACTAATTTTAAAAACTGTTCCGAAACCTATTAAACAAGTGAATTATACAATTCAAAAATTATCAAATTTTCCAGATCAAGAATATATTTCTTTAGAGATTTGGACAGATGGTAGTATTGAACCTAATATGGCTTTAAAATATGTATTGGAAAAGTTAACAAAATTATTTTTTAATTTTGCAAATTTAACAAATGACATGGATTTAGTTTTACTGAATGAATCTGATTAGAGAATAAATTAACGACAATACTCAAACAAATAGACAATGAATCAATCAAACGATGCAACAATTAATGTAATTAAAGCTGGTGGGAGAAAAAATGCTCAAGCACGAGTACAATTAATTCCAGGTTCAGGCAATTCAATTACAATTAATGGTAAATCAGCTGATGAGTATTTTCAGCAAAATGCTGTTTATTTACAGTGTATTTATACTGTTTATGAAATGGTTAAAACTGAAAAGAAATATGACGCTGTTATTACTGTCGATGGTGGTGGGTTAAGTGCACAAGCTCAAGCAATTAGATTAGCTTTATGTAAAGCTTTTAGTACATTATTCCCTAATCTTCGTCCATATTTTAAAGAACGTAAATTTTTAACACGTGATGCACGTATGAAAGAACGCCGTAAATATGGTTTAAAGAAAGCTCGTAAAGCACCACAATTTTCAAAACGATAATTTATTACATATTTATAAATTAAACTTCTTAACTTTATAAAATTAAAAAAGGATTAAATTATGTCAACTACAACAAATGAAATTTTAGAAAAATTAAAATCAATTACTTTATTAGAAGCTGCTGAATTAGTTTCACAAATCGAAGAAACGTTTGGTGTTGATGCATCAGCACCTGCAGGTGGTGGTATGGTTATGGCTATGCCAGGTGCAGCTGGTGGTGATGCAGCTGCTGCTGAAGAAAAAACAACTTTTGATGTTATTTTAGACGATGTGCCGGCTGATAAACGTGTTCCAGTATTAAAAATTATTCGTAACTTAACTTCATTAGATTTAAAAGAAGCAAAAGAAGCAATTACTACTTTACCGAATGCAATTATTAAAGGTGTATCAAAAGAAGACGCTGAAGCTGCTAAACAACAATTAGAAGAAACAGGTTCAAAAGTTACTATTTCATAGTAATATATCTTACTGTACTTTGATTTGATAAAAATCAAAGTACATTATAAATGAGCCCAGTAGGATTTGAACCTACATTAGAAACTTAGAAGGTTCCTGTCCTATCCCTTAGACGATGGGCCCAATTAAACTTAATGGAAAAACCATTAAGTTTAAAAATTAGTTTAATCTTCATAACCAAAGACACGTTTAAAGATATCACGAACTTTGTCACCAGAATCAATTGATTCTAATGGGTCTTTACGTAAACGGTGACGTAAACAAAGTGGAATAACGCGATAAATATCATCTGGTGTTACAGTTGTATGACCTTCAAATGCAGCTAAAGCTTTAGCAGCACGGTTTGTTACTAAATCACCACGTAAACCATCAACATCTAATTCTGAACAAATTTCAGAAATTTTTACTCGATAATCATAATCTAATTCAATTTGTGGTAATAAAGTTCGAGCTTCAACAATTTTATTAGATAATTGTGTCTGTGAATCTTGATATGAATCTCTAAATTCAATTGGTGCAGAATCAAAAATTGCGCGTTGTTCTACAATTTGTACACGTAAATCTGGTTCTTTTACTGTACCAATTTGTGCATGCATACCAAATCGATCTAATAATTGCGGTCGTAATTCCCCTTCTTCTGGGTTACCTGAACCAACTAAGATAAATCGAGCTGGGTGACTAATTGAAATACCTTCACGTTCTACTGTATTCCAACCAGACGCTGCTGAATCTAACAGAACATCAACTAAATGATCATCTAATAAATTTACTTCATCAACATATAAAATACCACGATTCGCTTTTGCTAATAATCCTGGTTCGAAAGCTTTAACACCATCTGTTAATGCTTTTTCAATATCGATTGTTCCACAAACACGATCTTCAGTTGCACCTAATGGTAAATCTACCATTGTAATTTTTTTAGTTGCAGTTGGTACTTGTTCATTGTTGCTAATTCGAGTACGAACTTCTTGACTCATTAATTCAGGATCATTTGGATCAGAATTAAATGGATCATCAGCAACAATTTCAATTTCTGGTAATAGATCAACTAACGCACGAACTGTTGTTGATTTACCTGTACCACGATCGCCCATAATCATAACTCCGCCAATTTTCGGATCAATTACATTTAAAATTAAGGCTAATTTCATTTCTTCTTGACCAACAATTGCAGTAAAAGGAAATACTGGGCGAGCTTCTTGTAATAAGTTTGAAACTTGTGTATTCATAATTAATGAATTTAATTAATTGATAATTTTCTTTATTAAATAAATTATAGCGGATTAATAATAATTAATCAATATTGTAGTTATTTTAGAAAATCAATTAGTATAGTATACTATATACTAGAAATAATAATATTTGAGAAGAAAATTTTTTATTTATCGATTTCATCCGAATCGATATCAAATTAGATAATTTGTATGAACTTTTTAGCTAAAGAAAAAGTATCAAAAGTATTTAACTTTTTAGTTGTAACTTTTGTAAGTATTTCAATTGCAACTTCAGCAAATGCATATCCAATTTTTGCACAGCAAAATTATGCAAAACCTCGTGAAGCAACAGGTCGTATTGTTTGTGCAAACTGTCATTTAGCACAAAAACCAGTTGAAATTGAAGTACCGCAATCTGTATTACCAGATACAGTATTTGAAGCTGTTGTAAAAATCCCATATGATCAACAAATTAAACAAGTTGGTTCAAATGGTAAAAAAGCAGGTTTAAATGTTGGTGCTGTTTTAATTTTACCAGAAGGGTTCCAAGTTGCGCCTCCTGAACGTATGTCAGAAGAAATGAAGGCAAAAGTTGGAAAATTATATTTCTCACCATATAGTCCAGACCAAAAAAATATTTTAGTTGTTGGTCCAGTACCAGGTAAAAAATATAGTGAAATGACATTCCCGATTTTATCACCAGATCCAAGTAAGGATAAATCAGTTTCATACTTAAAATATCCTATTTATTTAGGTGGTAACCGTGGTCGTGGTCAATTATATCCAGATGGTTCGAAAAGTAACAATACAGTTTACACTTCTCCAGCTGCTGGTACAATTTCTACAATTTCACCAGTTGAAGGCAAAGGTGGTTACACAGTAACGATTCAATCAGCAAGCGGTGATAATGTATCAACATCAATTCCACCAGGCCCAGAACTTTTAGTTAAAGAAGGTGATACAGTGAAAGCTGATCAAGCTTTAACAAATAACCCGAATGTTGGTGGTTTTGGTCAAGCAGAAACAGAAGTTGTATTACAAAACCCTGCACGTATTCAAGGTTTATTAGCTTTCTTTGTAACTATTTTATTAGCACAAGTATTCCTTGTTCTTAAGAAGAAACAGTTCGAAAAAGTTCAATTAGCTGAAATGAATTTCTAATTACTTTTTAAAAAAAATTACTATTCACTATGATTACAGTAGCGAGTTATTTAGGCTTTTTAGTTGCCGCATTAGTTACAACTCTTGGCCTTTACATTGGCCTATTAAAAATTAAATTAATTTAGTTAATACTATGGTAGAACCTCTATTATCAGGTATCGTACTAGGATTAGTTCCAGTAACAATTACAGGTTTATTTGTTACTGCATATTTGCA
>Ga0222719_10000576_pt1 | contig 36235 bp, 18 predicted proteins | sample C33_34DmetaG_FD_165039 | JGI IMG/M metagenome (GOLD analysis project Ga0222719, IMG submission 165039) | Estuarine water microbial communities from San Francisco Bay, California, United States - C33_34D | ecosystem: Environmental > Aquatic > Marine > Unclassified | place: USA: California... | reverse complement strand
AATGCAACGTATCTATCACTACTACCATCCCATGGTGTGAGTGTCCAATCAACGGCAAGGAATTGTTCTACATTATCTACATACACTTTTACATCGTTGTCTGAAACAAGTCCCTGGTTAATTTGTCCACGAGTTGGTAGATAGTATGGTCCTGCACTGCTTCCGTCTCCGATATACTGTGCAGTTTCTGGCGGACGCAATCTTTTGCCATCTTGGAACACAACCATATCAATTGGATTGGTTCCTTGTAAACTTTCACTGAGTGTAAATGCTAGTGTGCTTCCGTCATATTGGAAATATTCGCCGCGTGGTGTGCTCCAGGATCTTTGCACAGTTTCAGTGCCAAGCACAACAACAGTAACAAGATCAGTGTTGGTATAAGTGCTAGTAAACGATATAACTGTTTGCCAACTGTTGGATCCAGCTGCATACGTGAATGCTGTTGTTTGAATTCCATTTACTATAACTAAAATTTCGTAAATTTCATCGTAATCAACATCTACTGTTAGACTATTGCTCACAAGTGATCCGTTGAGTGTTTGACGTAACAGCTGATTTCCGCCACCAACACCAAATGTTCTAACACGCACAATGTCATCTGCACTTATACCATCGGTCACGCTAACAGTTTTAGCTGGCCAATTTACTGTGAAATGCTGGATGGCATTAAGATTAATACCAGTGCTTAGGTTTTCAACACTTACCCCAACTGGATGTTGCATCTGTCCGCTCCAGTCAACAGTTAAACTTGTACCAGTGGACACAAAATCAACCGATTGTACATTGAATCCATGTCCATCACCAGTCCAATCTGCTCCAGGGCGTGTACTAACAGTTAAGTCAAGTGTATCAAAATTACTGCCTGGCACTAATTCTTCAGGTGCATGCGAACTGTATGTGTCAATGAACTCACTGCCATCCACGTTAATATCTGTGACACGAGTGCCAAGGTATGTGTCAGTGAAACTGCTAGAATAGATTGCATTTAGTATGTCTTGGCTATAAGTTGGCAAACCTTCAGGACCAAAATCCAAGTTATCAAACGGATTTATGTCAAAGTTTCCAACGTCAAATCCAGTGTTTTGATTGAATCTAGGACCTTGAACCTGAACACCTGGATAATCAATACCGCTGATTAAAAGCGCAAGATCTCGACCAGGATCTGATGGATCAGGTTGATACAAACCAATGATACGGTCAACGCCACTAAGTGTGCTTTCGTCTACAAGTGTGTAGAAATCAGGATCAAATTCATTGCCGCTGTCTAACTCTGTGCTGTCCGCAACCTCGTTTACACTGTAAACATTACCTTCATATCGTACCAGGCTACCTTCAGTGTAGTCGGTGTTTGCAGTCCAGTCTTGAACGCTGCTTGTGTACTCATAACGGTCAAATTTGAGAGTGGTGTCAAAACTTCTTACCATGTTATTTTGCATAACAGGAACTGCTATTGCGCCTGTGCCATTGCCTCCGGTAATTGTAATCACAGGTGTGGTTGTATAACCAGTGCCAGCACTTATAACTTCAATTTCAGTGACTTCTCCTGCTGTGTTAATCCTGGCTCTCAGTGTAGGCAGGGTTGTGGCTGTACCAGTCACAGTGACCTGAGGTTCTACTGTGTAGCCACTACCGCCTTCGACCACTGACACACTTGCTAAACTGAGTGTATAGTTGTTGTACCATTGACTCCAAGGCCAAGTTGACCAAATTGGATCTGTACTTGGTGTTTCGCTCAGATTTGGCAATCCGCTGTTTAACAGGCCATCGCCCGTGTCTGTAAGAATTGGGCTTACAAAAGCACCAATAGTACTGTTGTAGTATGCTGGGCAGTCAAAATCAGTCAGACTGCCAAGATAATTGTCAACACCATCATAACGTAAACTAAACTCCTTGATCTTCACGTGATAAGGTTTAACTTCTTTAATATAATCTAATACAAAGTCTTGATTATCACGTTTGTATACTGGATAAGGAATAAGGTCACGAATTTTGTGCTGTATATCAACCAAACTGGTTTTGAATAACCAGTCAGGCGCATTTTGTTCAGTCATAATGTATTCAAACATTAGTACTAGCAATTCATTACGGTGTATCAACAAACTATCTGTGAAAATTTCCTCGTTGAGAGCTTTTAATATTTGCCGCGTTTCTGTGCTTGGGAATCTATCAAATCTTTGCGCATCAAAAACTTCAATATCAAAGCCAAACCTACCTATAGAATAATCCCAAACAGTACTGCTTATTTGAATAGTTGTATCTTCAGCAAATACCCTAATATAAGTTCCATTCACAAGTTGGTAGATTTCACTCTTACCAAAGCTGTTAGCCGTAACTTTTACACTTTGCCCATTGGCTACATTAGTAAGGAGAGCAATGTCATTAAAAGTTGCCACCTCAGCAACAATCTCATTGGAAAGATTATATCCAGGTAGTACCCAATCTGTATATGTCCAGAACTGCTTAGTATCATAAGTTTGTACACGGTTTAACAAAAGGGTGCCGTCGGCTTGCAAGCTGTAGATTGTCCACAAACCATTTTGTGTTTCGTCGCTTGCTACCAAATACCTATACCCTGCTGACACAATTTCAAGATTTTGATACGTGAGTTCGGCATAGTTAAGCACACGTTTGTCCCATTGTCCACTGGCGCTTGTTGGTTCAGGTTCTTCGCTGTTCAAAAGTGTAAACAGTTTTTGTTCAACAATAGGATACAATGCAAGTATTTTGTTTGCACGGTCAAAATAGTTTTCTAAAGCCAAGAATCGATCAACAAACATGCTTTGTCTTGGTCTAAAGTTTATTCCGTATTGGTCTGCAATGCTTAATGTTGAATCTGGTACTTTGTTTCCTAAGGTATCGTCGCCACAGAAACTGTCCAACAACTTCCTGTATGTGCCGTCGCTTAAGAAACTGGTAGGATTGTTTTTAGCAATTAAATCGTATTCCACGTGGACATTATCGTCGTTGCTTTCACGATCAAATTCTATATGTAAGATTGTATCGGTTGACGATATTAAATCGTTGCAGTTATAAAGTGCAACAGTGTTTTGTGCAACCGGTGCAATATACTGAATACCACTGCTACGTGGATTTTCAATGTATTGAGCAACTGCTAGTACACTTAGTGTTTTATTTGTTGCTTGGCTTACACTGCTTAAGCCTTTTACCCAGAAATAATACACTGGTGCAAAGACTCCATTCAGATCAAGTTCGCTTGACACAGCATAACGTGCTGTGTTATAAACTGTTCCCGGTCCTGTATAGGATGCAGGTGGATTATCACTCTTGATCCATTGGTATACATCAATGCTACTACCTTCAAAGAGTTGTCCCCATCTTCTTGCTTTGTATTCAATTGTGTCTTGATGGTAATCAACATACCGCATTGTGCTAACGTCCCACCAAACTTCACCTACTCGTTCATCGCCCCAATATTGTCCGGTGTTATTAAAATCGCCAACGTTGTAAGATGCTGGATCAAGACCTACGGTGTAATCAATATTTTGTTTAGCGGCACCAAGGATTTTACCCTGTAATGGATCAATATAATCGAGGTACTGGGTAACTGTTGATGTAGTACGATTATAAGTGAACACACTATTAAGTAATGAAATATCAACAATTGGTTGTTGTCTATGTTTAATTGTCCAACTAAACTTGGCGCCTGGGTTGTTAAACTGTGCCACCCGACCAAAATCGCCAATGCTATCACCGAGATCACTTAAAGGAACTCCTACTAGTAGTACACCATTTACATAGTTTACAGTTGAACCAAAATTATCAAACTCACTTAACGACCGATCGTAAATCTGTTGCCCAAAAACAAATTTGCCTGGGTTGGTTGCACTTGCATTGGCACTACTTAAAAAGTCATAGGTATAAACTACTCCACTTCGCGTGACAGCATCAATGAAATCAACAGATCCGCCATTGAATAATGTAGTGTTCCCGTCAAAGGTAGTTGGTAAATTAGCAGTACTATCAGGAGCACCAATGGTCAGACTAGTTGCTTGGTCATTGATGTTAACACTCTGGCCAAAATGCCCTTGCTCTTGCTGTATTGGCGCAGTAATAGTTTGTGCATGTACCATTGGCGTAAAGCCTAGGGCTGTCCATGCTCCACCTAATCCAGGTAATACCACAAGTTTAATAAATTCATCGCCTGCATTAGCATTGATTAAATTCAGCGACAATAAACCATTGGTATAAGAAGCAAGTACATTTGGAAGATCTGCAGTGTTAATATCATTAGCATAGGACTCAATCCAGTTACTCAGTGCCCAATAATCAGTATCTGACGTTGCAGTACCAGCTGGTACAGATTGTATTGCCTTGTAAATTGAGGCACCATCCTGTACGAATGTACCAGCAGTATACGTTGTTCCTGCTCCCCATGTTGCTGGCGCTACCACTAACACATCCACATCATTAATGCGAATACTGTCGTTTGGTGTTAGGATTGTATAGGCATTTTTACTGGTAATGCTTCCGTACAGCCTATTTTGATTTATCCAACGTTCAACGTTTCCTACTTCTGTTTGTAATGCGCTGTTCCAATAGGGAGCACCAATATACAGGCTACAGTTTGTTGAGCATTGATCAATGCTGTAGCCAAACTGCGCATCTCGCTGAGTATTGTGTGCGTCGATTGTTTGCATCAGATTGAAGTTGTTTGTTTCAAATTCTAAAATATCACCAACCTGTAATGTCACATTTGATTTAAGAGTAACGGTGCTACCAACCACTGTGTATTGTCCATTATTGTTGGTGCCAGTATCTCTAATCAAGAATTGCTTGTTTAGTTTAACAGTAACTGGCCCAATTGGTGTTCGAATTGTTGTGTAAATTTTTGTACTTGCGTTGGTAACTTGTACCCTTTCCACGCTTCTGTCATATACAAAAACTTGTCCAGCATTGGGTTGCTCGTCGCCGGCGCTTACCGTTGGAACTCCAATCATGATCTGTCGACCATCTGTGGTGGTGGTTAATTCTTCGCCGAAGTTGATACCACTGCTGTCAACTCCTGCATAACTGATTGTAGTAATCAATCTCCAGTGCGTCGAACTTGAGAATACAATGCTTCCTGTGACTCCTGATGTGGTTGTAACTGTTTTTGTTGATGCATCAAATGTATAGTCAATATATGGACGTAAAATTACACCATCATCAACAACAGTAAAACTATAAATGTCAGAAACGGTATACAGATCTTCGATCAAGAATCCAGTTTGCGGACTAGTAGGATAGTACGAAACACTTTGCTTGCGTGTGATAAGAATTACATCACCTTCGTTTGGAGCTGCTGGAATAGCAACAATGCCGTTAGAGTAAGTAAAGTCAGTGTTTGGTACCTGACGCACATTGTTAATTGAAACATTTATCTGTTGACTTCCAATTCCACCTAATCCACTATCATCATCAATAATGATTGTATCGCTGATATCAAAATCAGTTGTTGATCCGTTACCTATGAAAGTTAATTCTTGATTTTGTACATCAATTCTATTATAGCAATAAACTTTGTCATCTCCTGGAGATCCAATGTACATCCAACGTTCATCGTTGCTGATAGTTACTGCTTTACCTAGTTCACTGCTTGCACTTGCTGTTGATTCTGAAAGGCATTGCTTCAGGTCAAAGGAACCTGTCACGTTTGAACGAAGTATGGTATAGGCATAACCTCTTGAACTTGCACTTTGGTGAGCGCCAGCAACCGCCCATGCGCTGCCACCTACATCCAATACGTCTCCAAAATTGCTGGCGCCTTTTGCTGTTAAAACAGTTTTTTCAAGAAAGGAAGTCTGGTCCGCTTTATTGTATGCAAACACGCCGCCTTCTGTGCTGTTATAACCAGGTGCACCAATTAATGCGCCTTGATTATCAAAGCCTTGCCCGATTGCTGTACCAAATAAATCATTTGCGGATTCTCCTACTGCTTGAATGCTATTATTACTTGTGAACGGATTACTCTTTTCATAAACTGCCCAATGATCTGTTCCATCATTGTCAACCCATACTTGATTACCCGCTACAATATTGTTAACAAAACTTAAATTGTTTATATCGCTGGCTTGTGCTACCCTGACGCTTTCTAAAACAAAAACAGTACCTACACCAGTAAGCACTGTTTCATCTCCAGGCAGACTGAGTTCAAGTGTAATTGTTTTTAAACCTGGAACTGTTGCAACTTCATAGGCACCATCAACATCTGAATCAAAATATTTAATAATGATTCTATCGCCTGCATTAAGTCCGTGATTACCGCTAAAAGTAAAGGTTGATGTACCATCTAAATTATCTCTTACTTGCACTAGCGGGGGATCTACAATATTTGATCTGTAAATATTCCAGTCAAAAGGATTGCTCTTTGCTACCCATATTACCGTACCACGTGCAATATTATCAATCTCGCTTATCAGACTTGTTAAATCGTTAAGATCAAAAACTTGCAAATCTACGTCGTCGAGGTTAACATAACCAGCACTTGGTAACGAAGTATCATCATTGGAATAAACCACAGCTGGTAAAATATCGGTGTCAGTAAGTTTGTAACTCTCCTTGTAAAGATTGCTTAACAATACCTGCTGATTTGCTGTGTTGGTCATTCCGGGTTCAATTACACTAACAGTTGACGGATTTGACAGTAACAAAGACTCGTCTAGTTTAAGTTCGTAGTAACTACGGTTTGCATTAGCACCATAGTAAGCACGTTGTATTGCCCAGTTTTCAAAAATGTCATATTCAGCAACTTCCTTGTCAAGGCTAGCTTTGCTGAAGACATCAGTTGCCTGGGTGGTTCCTTTAGTTCCAATAAATTGTTGGAAAAGATTTACCTGGCTTATATCGTCTAGATTTAAAGCCTCCATATATTCTCTTGGACGGAAACCAATCAACCCAAATGCTAGCAAGTCAGCGTCTTGTTCCGTGTTTGCTGTCTTGGTGTCGTAATAGTTTTTAACCAATTCACTCTTTTGAGCAAGGTTAGGTAACAACCCTTTTGTAATACGATTGTAATCACTCTTGATCCAATCATTGAAGTCAAATTTTTCCGCAGGTGGTAAAATTGATCCTGCACTCCAGTATGAATCTTTATAAAGTACAATTTCGCCTTTACTGTAGGCTCTATTTGGTACCCATTCTTTGATATTATCTTGATTTAAAATAAACCCTTGGGCATCAAGTGTACCATTCCAGTCACTGGTAATTCTTCCGTCAAATAGTAGACGTGTCTGTCTAGCACCAGTACCCGGACTATATAATAGATCATTAAAAATACTGGTGTTATCAAATACAATAATGTGTTCGTAACTTACAAACTGAGCATTCAAATAGTTGAATGTGGTGTTGTTCTGCGACAGCAGTGTGAACGTGTTTTCTAATCGTTCCACAACATAGTCTTTGCTTTGAATTGGTTGCCTGTTTGCATCAAGTAGTGCAGTTTCTTTACCTGGTGCAACTAGACTGTCAACTACGGTGTTAGAACCTGTCATTTCAAGACGATTTGCATTTGGATTGAGATTAATTATAGCACCTTCGCTCCAACCTTGTTGCGTCCAATACACAAATTCTTCTGCCATTTGTGTCCAATTTAAAACCACATTGTTGTACTGTGATTCAAAACTCATTCCAAGGTCAGACAGTTTCTGCCCATAACTGATTAGGAAGTCAACCACACTGCTGATACTAGAGAATGAGTATCCGTATGGAACTCGCACCACAGTATTTGAAAAATCTTTTGCAACACGCACTGTTTCATTGTTAACCTGAATAGTGTTGTAGTTGCCATTGGTTAAACTACGATATATTTCAAAGTAAGGTTTAGTGGTGCTATACCCATATACTGCATAACCTGTTGCTGTGCTTTGTATAATAACACTGCTCCAGTTTATTTCACTGCTAGCAGGATTTTTATACAATACTAACTGCAAACTTTCGTCCGGCCAAAGTAAACTTGCGTTTAAACTATTTGGTGAACTCTTTTCGCTGTAAATTCTAAAATACTTTTCATCTGTAAATCCAGCCAGTCTGTAGCACAAACGTATGTCAATGTTTTGTAGCGTTGTGGTCAGAGCTGTTGTGCTGTCTAGCCCCCTAATACGATTATAATCGACGATATAATTGATATAACTGTTTTTGCTTGTTCCATTGCCGTATATAACAATGTTTTCTGCGTTTACACGATATCTCTGATTGTACAAATATTGATTATAATCACTGTTTCTTTTATAAAGATCAAGATCAGCAAAAAGTGAAAAATACTTTGCTGGCTTTGTTAATGCTAGAAGTTTTTGCAATGCAAACCGATATTGACTACTGCGTCTCCAAGCGGTTTCGGTTGGACCTTGGTCGCCAAAGTTCCAACTCTTTTGGAAACTGTTTTGATCATAATTTCCAACCACAACATACATCGGCGCCAATAAATTACCTTCACTGTCCACTGGTATAATATCTAGTAGTTGTGGACGCTTGTATTTTTCTATAACCACCGAACCAGAAGGATAAACAATTTTACCGTCACGTAGATCCTGCCACAGTACTAGGTTTCCGCTGGTATACGGAGCAGGGCCATAGGCGTCTTGCCACCATGTTGGTTCTTCTGTTAGTCCAAGCATTTCCCACGGACGGGTATGAGGACTATCTGTGTCGTAAAGATCAAAATAGATGCCTCTCCAACCACCAAGCAAGATAGTGCCATCTAGTTTGTTTTGACTGTTGCTGTAGTTCCATGTAAATGCATTGTTAGCATCATAGACTTGTGTTTTGTAGTCAAGTTTATTTGTTCCGACCCAACTGAGGAAACTCTGTGATAGTATTTCATTTACTTCAACGAGGGTGTAATCTGTTGTTCTAAATTCGCCAGGAATAACATCTGTGCTTTCAAGGGCTTGATTGTACCTATCTGCAACCTTAGCGTTACTATAAATGCGTGTTTCAAATTCAAGCAATACATCGTCACGAATGTCTCCAAATGCAACAGTCAAACTTCCGTCATGTCCTCGAATTACATCTGTTGGCGTAACATAGGTATTGTCTGTGAATTTTTCAGGCTCGTATAAAGAAGACAAGCCCATACAAGCTGGAGTTGGAGGGACATAGTTACCATATGTAGCTGTGTATTCTCGAATTGTTATCACGTCATTTACCGCAAGTGTGATCCTATCTGTATTAATGGTTATACGAGGTCCGTCTGTTGCAACTGTATAATCGTGCCCGTCGCCAGATAGAATCACGTCATTGAGGTAAACTACAAGTCCTTGATAGTTTGCTGTAGTAAAGTCATAGGTATACAACGTGTCAAAAACATTAGTGGAGATTACAGTGTATGTATATTTGGTCTCATCATAGGTATTACCGCTGGGTAATGTGTCACTCCAGTAAAATGGACTTAGCTGATTTTTTCCTGCATTAATAGTTTGTAAACAGGTATCTAATATGTACGCATTAGTTTTTCCTGACCAATCATTCTTTGCTACAGTATCTAGTATAACATTTTTGTATTTTTCATATTCATAACTAGCCCAATCAATAGCGTTAAAAAAGTCAAAGTCTTTGTCTTTTAAGAAAGTGCCAGCAAATGTCAACGGCGAGCTTTGTTGCTGTATACTTTCGCCGTATGGAGTAATATTTCCTAGATCACGTATATTGTTAGCACCGTTAATTTTTCCTGTAAAGTCTTGTAAATTCTGACAAATAGTGTTATAATGATTTCTAACGGTGCCCAGGGTGAACTCGCTGGTGTTGATATTAATAGCGTTGTTTTCTAAATTAGCAGGAATAGAATAGTAGGCAATCTGGCTTGCTGTATTACTAGTCACGCTAACTTGTATTGGCGTACCATTTGCAGGAGCAGTTACAAAGGTAACCACACTCAATCCGTTATTGTTTGTTGTAACCGTATATGAGCTTGGTAGTACAAACTCTCCATTCACAAAAACCTTTACTGGCACTGCTGTACCAACTGTATCAACCCTAATATCCATTACCAGTGGATTGCCACTGTAGGTAAAGTTGAAGATTTGTCTGCTTGTAACCTCATTGGTTGTTGTTTGCCAACCAAGATATTTTGTGTAATCTGTTAATGTACTGTACTGTTGCACATGACCAAGGCTAACATTTTGGGTGACACTCACACTTCCATCAACATAAACAAATGTATCGGTGTATAGATTGTTGGCAAATGTAATGTCTCCAACATTGTTGATGCTAAGATACTTTAACGGCTGTCCAATTACAGCATCTGCAACTCCGCTTCCAGTTGCATAACTGAATAATTTACTTCCAGCAAATGAAGTGCTAGGATAGACAGTGGTGTCACCAAAACTGTTTTCATTTTTGTCAAAAACATCAAATTGAGGTGGTTGGTTTACTTTGGTTTTTTGCTGTGATTGTACCCAGTTACTACCGTTATAGTAATAACTTTTACCTTGTCCTTTCACACCACTAAGTTGTACAACACTTTGATTTGTGCTGACTCCTGGTGAAGTAATATCAGCTGGCTGTAAATCAATAACAGGACCTGTGCTGTCATCAAATGTAATAAATTTTACAACATAAACTTTGTTTCGTACAGCAGGATCAAGATCAGCAGCAAAAATTACCCTACTATCTTCAGCTAATGTGTAGCCGTCGGTGCTGTAACCAATACTTCCGTTTACGTTACTAAATGCGTCAAGTTCAACAGTATCAATAACATTTACTGGTTGTATCCCTTGTGTTCCAAAATTAAAAAGTCTATAACTTGGCTTAAATTCAAGTATTGGGCGTTTTGCTCTGTTATCATTGTCTAACACTGCGACCGCATTATTGTACTCAGCGGTAAGGTTTAAAATATCAATATGGAACCAGCGATTGCTTCTTGACCATGGATTAAGATCAATGCTAGCACGATTAATAGTCATGTAGTCTGGAACTGTTGGAGCATTTAGGCTGTCGTCAAATGCTACTGCATCAAAGCCGGTGCTGTCAAAAGGTACAGTTGAACTAGTGGTATATGTCTCAGGAGTGACAAAATCAGTCACCGGTAATAGTTTTATTTGTGACCCTACACCCTCAATGTAATATTCATTTCCACTGTAACTTGCCGGTTGTGTTAAACCTTCAAATTGTACCTTAAGTCCGTTTGTGAAGGTAACGCCGTTTGGACTTGTATATGTGCTAGATTGTAATATCTCTGTGACATTTATAAATGCGTCGCCTGATTCGTCAATGAAATTGATAACACCAAAGAAATTATCATTAGTACCGTCTTGATAGTATAAAGTATCTAGATTGGCTGTAATTAATGGTTGTTTTTCAAAAACACCATCCGTGTTTTTATACCACGTGGTACTAGCATTGCTTGTTCCATAATTTACGCCCAATTTCTCAAGATTATTAACCGCTTTAACGTAACTGAGTGTTATAAAAGGCCTGTCAGGATCGTCTATGTCGTTGTAATTGATTCTCCATATACCATACTTGTCAGAGTCGAGTGTTATTTCAGTTGTCTGATCATAAGGAAGATGGTCGTATGGTTCTGAAGTATTGTCATAGCGTGTGGTAATATTCCAACCTTGATCGGTATTGTTTGCAAAAATAAGTGTTCTGTTTTGCAAATCACTAAAACCGTCGATGCCACCATGATCATTGAGGAATTCACTAACCAAAACATTGTTTATTTGATCAAATTGTAAATCTTCAACAACTAGGTCAACAGTACCAGCATCTATAAGTGTAAAGTAAAAATTCTGAGCATCTACGCTTGGTACGTTAAAGGTAACTGTACCGTTATCCTCACCATTGTTGCTTACTCCGAGAACATCTCTACTACTTTGATTGGTAAACGGCAACAAGCCGGAGGAACCAGGAAACGCTTGAATCCAAAATGGATTACCGTTCTGTGACACATCAAAGGTGTAATTTCCTCCCCTTACAAGTGTAATAGTGGGCAATACAGCACTGTAGCCAGATAAGGTGTAGCCATTGGTGCCGCGAGTTACAGTAAAATCATCTGTTAATGGTATGGCGGTTGCACTTACATCAACGCTATCCGGCCCTTCGGGTAACCAGTAGTATTGTCCAAAGTTTACAAACTTATCAAAATCAACAAATGGATCCCAGGCATAGTATTCGCTGTTAAAAAGTCGATCTGAACGACTAACATTTGCACCATTGAGTGCAAGAGTATCAGTTATTCCAGGAAAAGTTATTGCATCATCGACCACATTCTGATTAGGTTTTAGAAATACAACTCCTGGTTCAACTTGGTAATCAGTCCTTTCAGCAGTTGGCTCTATCAAATAACTGTCATTAGGATTTACACCGACTCCAACCTTACGTCCAATGTAGCCTTGACGTTGTGCAATTTTTGGCTCCTGAACTAGCTGGTCAAGTGTACTAGATAAAAACTGTTTGTTCGTGTTGGTACGAAAAATTTCAGGTAAAAAATCAACCGAGCGTACTGAAGTTGCCATTAGTAAGTGCTGCCTCCATTGCTAGTTGCATCCAGTCCCGAAACTGGTGCCCCGCTTCGTAACTGACTGCTAGTAAGGGCTGAAATTACTTCAACATCGTTTACGGTAGCTGCATTTACAAAAATTTCGTTTGCTTGACTTCTGATTTCATACAGGTCGCCAAAGCTCTTAAGTGGATCAATTGGTACCAATACAACAGTGCTAATAATATCTCCCAGTTCATCGTGCAAGTATGAACTAAGTTCACTAAAGTAAAATGTATCACCAAAATCCCATTTATCAATTGTAAAATAATTGTTCATTTCAGCAATAACTCGACTTTTAATTTCACTTTCGCTAACGGTGCTGTTTGCATTTTTTACGCATTTTATTGTTGCTCTGAGTTCAACACTTGCTTTGTTACCAAATAATGGTTTGAAAGTCACACTGTTCAAAATAACATTATCTGAAATCATCTTGTACTGATTCAACCCGTTGTAATCTGTGCTAAGTTCATCAATGGTAGGTTGAGCTGGTTGAGGGACTGTACCAGTACTGTCCTTAATGTAATTTTGATATGCTATGTAGTAAGCACTTGTAACCAGATATACATCAATGATGTTTGTAGTGCCTGGATCAATTCGACGACTTAAAGGTGCGTTGTGTCTATACTGAAAGTCAAGGTCATTTCTTCCAACAAAGGCTTCATACCCAGATACCGACGCAATTCTGCGTACACCATCAACACCAACTACTAGTTGATAAAATACTTTTTCGCTGGTTGCGTAAAAAACTGTTCCGTTGGCATATTCACTTTTAACCAATTCAATAGCGTCGAGTGTAGCAAGTGTTGTTACAACTACTCCCGGTGCCAACGGTAGGTACCTTTCAAGATTATCAAAATCAGTTGTACGTTGCAGGAAAACCAACTTTGATGTTGGATTCACTGTTGGAGCAACAATGTTTTGGAAATAATCAGGATTATCAGGAATATTATCGTTATCAAAATCGCCGAAACTCACTTGTACTCTAAAATCATCAACAAATCCATCTGCTTCAACTGGTTGCCCAATAATGTCGAGAATCTGATCAAGGTTAAGTGGAACACTGGTATCAGGCGCATTGTTTATTTTCAGCACATTTACATAATCATTGATGGTTTTTCCAGTTTTAGGATCGTACACTTCTTGACTTCCGTCCCAGAAAAATCTATTCTGTAACACGCTGCCAAAATATCTAGCAAGATTGCGACTGGTTACAGTGTAGGTAACACCGTCTGTTTCGAATCTAACTAGCCAACTGTTATCTAAACCAGCACCTGAGGTATCTTGTGCATAGGCTAAACTAAATGTATTAGCTGAATCTAAATTGGTGGATGAAATCAAGTACCAAGTACTGGTTAAGTTGTTGTAGCCTAATCCAAACTCGCGATATAACTGTACTTGTGTATTAATATTTTGTTCTAATGTGCTTGGCAAATCTGTGACCAACTGAGGGATCACCTGTGTAGCAATCGCTCCAGTAGGCACATTTTGGTTAATGCTTACTGGACCTGTTCCGTTTGCAAAATTGCCACTGCCAAAGTTTGTACCGTCAAGCGTTAGGGCTGAAATTGTTACCCACAGTGTATCTGTAGCATTTGGATGATTTGCACTGCCTGCCATTAGACGGTTGTTTTGATCGGTCATAAAATGATAACCAGTTGGTGCTGTGAACTTTACCAAACTGTTTACCACAATATACTTTTTATTATCACTGGTAGTAGACCCAACCGGTGCAGGAGAACCATTACTAATGAATCTAAAATATCCTGTTGTTTGATTGGTGCTTGTTGTGCTTTGTACCCAATCAATACCCAACACTGTGAGGTCCGGACGGTTAAAGTTATTATAGTAAAACTCTAACATTCCCCTACTCTTTAGCACAGGTTCTAACTGATTTATAATCACATTGTTTATGTCATTTACATCTAAGAATGTAAATGTAAAGTTTGGTAGCTCGTCTTTTTCATACAACAAACCATCATCTGCAAAGATATTTGTGCTTGAATACTTGCCTGTAATATCTACTAGGTCTAAATAACGGCTTGTACCTATACTACTTCTGTTAATTGCTTTACTTTTAATAATTGTACCGAACAGGCTGTAAGGAAGATTGTTGTAGTCTTCACCATTTACCATCCGGTTTTGTGTGTAGAATTTTGCAGGAGCCCGTCCTTTGATATCAGCTATACCTTCTCTGTTTGTAGCATTGCTGACTGGCTGTGCTAAAGCACATGTAAATGTAATTGTTTCTTGTCTTCCAGCCCTGCTGGTGTAAGTCAATGATAATTGAACATTTTGCATATCTTCAGGATTAATAATGTAACGCAATCCGTTACTAGCCCGTACATAGGTTCTAAAATTTCCAACTGGAATTTCACTGAAAACACCATCACCAAAATTCAATGCAATCTGATCATTGCCACGACTGGTTACGCTGAAATACTGTCTTGCATCAGCAGCAGTTTGTTCAACTGCTCCAGCAAAGATGTTGTCAACTTGGGTCCACTCTTGTTCTATGGCTCCAGTTGAATCCAATTCATACAACCACACGTCGTTGTTGTTAATACCTTCTATGTTAATATCTACCTCACGATTACTAACACGTTCTGCTAGATTAAAGTCTAAGTTTTGTAGACTACCTTGTTTAAAGTAAAAGAAAAATCCAGTGTTTGGACTTGCAAACCCTGCACGATCATTTCTATACAAAATATTAAACAATCCATTTGGGCGTGGAGCAGGTTCATAAACATAGTTGGTGTTTTGTGTACTTGCACTCACTGCTTCAAATGACATATCAACACCATTGACTGTGGTACTGTAAGGAATAACTGGTAAAAATCCTGGAATCAAATTCACTGTGTATTCGTCAGTTTGAATGCCGAGTATGTCTTGGCTAGAACCTGGTTTGCCAATTCTTTGACTGCTTGTAAGAGCAGCATTCAAAACCACGGTTAGTTGTTCAAACCAGTTTGGATTTGTTGCGTCGTTCCAGTTGATGGTAACATTGCTTAAATTGTTACCATTATAATCACTTACATTTTCTGTGGTAAGAACACTGGTAACTTTGATGTATCCGCTGGCTTCGGTGTTACGTTTTGGTGTGTACCCTACTAATTCAGCTAGACGGATAACACTGTCTCTACGTTCAGCTGTGTCGAGGAAATTTTCACGAGTGTTTAAATCGTTACGGAAGCTAAGTGCCTGGCCCATAAAAGCCATAACATCAAGGAGTGCAATAAATTCAGAACTTTCAGTGTAGTCGTTGAAACTTTCTGGATAATACAAACGAATATAATCAATGAAACTTTTTCTTAAGGTTTCAAAATCATAACTTTGAAGATCAGCTTCTCTATAAGTCTGATAGATGCGTCTCCAATCTTCAACACCAAAAATTGCTGTTTGTCTAGTTGTCTTTGCCATAGTACCTTCCGTGAAGTATTTATGGCCTTAATTATATGGGTAGTTTATACAAAGGAGGCTCTATTGCTTTCTGGATTAAAAAACACTGCCAAACGTTCTGCTTCTGTGCTTCCAACCACACGCAATGCCATTTCGACAACTATTCCGTTGTCTTGTGTATACACAGTAAGATCGGTAATGCTCACACGTGGATCAAGGCCTACCACTCGGCGCATTTCTGCTTCAATTTGACGTACAGTTTCTGTGCTTTGGTTGTCAAAAATAAAGTTCCAAACACTTGTACCAACCATTGGACGCCCAGGAACTTCACCTTGCCTGATGCTAAGGCTATTAAGCACATCTCTTTTAATCAAATCAAAGTCCACCAGTGTGTATCTTTTGTATTGATTTATTGTGTTGAATCCTACGAAAGTTGGCATAGTGTATTTAACCTCTTCTTGCTGCCTCTAGTTGCGCCTGTAGTGCATCGCGTTTTTTAACAAGTGTTTTGTATGCGTCACTACGCAAAAAGTCTACAAACTTTTTACCTGGGTTAGTATTAAGGTAGGCTTCTTTGGCTGCCGGTATTTCAACCTTTGTAACATTGTTAATCTGACGTTCAAGTTCAGCGGTTCGTGCATTACTAACTCTTGGCGCACTGGTTCTAGTGTATGTAGGTCCTAGAGTTTTTGTTGTGTTAATTGTAGTAGTAACAGCCTCATCCACTTCTTTTCGTATTGTTTTGGTTCCAGTAGGTGTTGCAACATTGTATCCTTGAATACTTTCGCTGATTTTTTGATCAACTAATTGTACGCTGTAGGTTCCGCCGGCCATGGCTTTATCCATACTGGATTTAGTCTCAACTGGTACCTCATTTTTAAGATAACTCTTAAATGTTTTAGCGTCAGTTAAACTTGTTGCTGATACAACGCTTGCAAGATCTTCAGGTGATTCAGCACCGGTAACAACTCCTTCGGCTCGTAAGTCATCTAAACTGCTCTTAAACAATGCTGTTTTGGTTTCATCTTGCAAGCCTTCGTCAGTTAAGAATAAACTCACGTTTGTTACGCCGTCCTTTCCAGACCAAACATCTGGACTACTTAGAACTGTGCTTAAATTAGCACTCGAACCTTTTATGTAAAAGTCTTCTGTGCCTGGTTTTAGATATCCTGCCTTTTCTAAATTACCTGCTGAAAATCCATAGGTGCCTACACCTATATCATCGCTTATTACATTTGCAGCCTGTGGAACCTCTGCTTTTGCTTGTGCGAGCATGCCAGTCACCTGTTCGGGAGCAATACTACCTACGCCTGATTCAGATTTTTTCTGTGTTTCGTATTGTGATGCATCAATGGCATTGAACTCTTTGTCTTTGGATTGATTGATAGCCTCAGTAACTTCTGGTTGTGTAGGAGCCGTATCTGTGGTATTTGTAATGTTAGTAACAGTGGCTGTGCCACCTCCATGTAACGGATATGGTTCGTGTGTTGGGGCACGGGTTGCCACAGTGTCAATCTTACTCTGCTCAACAGTCCAACCACTGGTTGTGTCAAAAACAACGTCAGGTAATTTCTGTCTTGGAATCTTAGCTGGTTTTGCAACACTGGATGCACTACCGCTGTTTAAACTGATACATCCAGCTTTCACGTTCACGGCACTGCCGCCATTCCAACTGCCTGTTTTTGAATTTTGTAAAGCAAGACTACCATCACTTTTTACCCCTACATATTTTTCACTGTAGGCTGTTAATGTATTCTTGCCTGATAATTGTAAAGCCGCAGTTTCCAAGTTGAGCGTAAACTCGCTGTATAGATTCATTGTACTACCGCTATTCATATTAATACTAGCATCGGCATGTAGGTTAATATCTCCTTGACTGCGTATATTCACACTATTTGTAGCAAATAAATCAATAGTGCCTTCCTGACCCAATTCTACCCAACTTTGTCCATTTGCATGAATAATATGCAAACTGTCCCCACTGTCGGTTAAAATTATCTGATGTCCTTTTGCTGTTCGAATGCGTACATGTTGATCGTTGCCGTTGATATCACCGTCGTCCATAATGAAACTGTGACCGCCTCTGCGACCTATCACCTTCATTGATTGAAGTGGTACGCTACCAGGATTGTTAGCATCCTGATTTAACCTTGCGGTAATTTCTACATCGCTATAGCCACCACTGTAAATTGGGCGTCCAGGGGTGCTTACGCCATAAACTGTACTTGGGCTTTCTCTATAACTGTTGCTACCAATGGTACCACGCACGTTGTCTGATACCAGACCTTGCTGGACTAAAACTCCAGCAAGGTAGTTGTGAACTGGATAAGGAACGCGGGGCCAATTTGGAGCTTCTGATATAGCAGGATTTTCATCATTGTACTCTACAACTGGTAGTTGAGTGCTATTAGCAAAATATCCAGGCTGTTGCCCTGCTTCTAAAACATAATTGCTGGTGCTACCAATTGCTGGAACCATATGGTGCGGTTCATTACCAGTGACAACACTACCAAGATAATAACCTTGGTTTGGATCGCCATTGGCAAAAAAACAAATTACCCGAGTGCCAATATCAGGCGGAGTATACCACATACCATAACTGTGTTTGTTTTGCAAAAAACTTCCTGAGCCAGTGTCGGGACTGTCAGGATCAGTAGCACCATAGAATGGACTAATGTAACTCATTGGTTTCCAGAAGTCAGGATTGTTTTCGTCAGGACCACTTAAGAATTCAATGTATACTTCTATTTTTCCACTGCGTGTGCTGTCAACGTTATTTTTAACAATTCCAATAAAAGGACCGCTCTCAGCCGGTACACCTCCTGCTCCGGTAGTGTACGCTTTACTGGTTCCTCTACTGCGTTGTACGTTTTCTGCCATTTACCCTATTCCTTTTCCATAACCACCCACTCCACCAAAGACAGCTTCAGTTCCTGCATCATCACTAATCACAGTGCTGCCAGGCTTGGGTTGTACCGCTTGCTCGCCTACAAATTTAGTCAAATCTCTCTCACTGCCGTAAACTCTTACGGTCTGGCCTCCAATTTCAGTGTCCCTAAATGGTAATCGCTTGTCAACGTTGAAATTTTTTGTACCCGTGGGTGTGAGCTGAATGCTGCGATTAGGTTGCGAGACACTCTTGGGTGTGTTTCCTGTTGTACTGGTTGGCCACTGCTCTAATCCATCCGCTTCCTGTTGTGCGGCAATATCAGCCACGCTGGTATCATAAACTGATCCAACGGTAATGTTTTCGTCAGCTTTGGCATTACCGCGATTGATACCTTTGGTTGGTCCTCCAGTGGCACCTTCAAACTCTCGTATGGTTCCGTGCAATGTTTGGGTAAATGCACCTTTGCTAAAATTTGATTCTACCCTGTTTGCTGCAAATACCAAACTTTCTTGGGCAACGTTGGTTTCGCCTACAAGATTTTTTACAGTGTTATTTTCGTAAACTGGCGACAACCCAGTGGTCATGTCATAATCTTGAACTGGATTGAAACGTATTTCATATAAAACTTCACTGCCGTCATAGTTTACACTGCCGTCATCCATAAACGGACCAAGGTTAATTTTTTCATTGTAAAGCACTTCTGTTTGTTGCACCCAATCAGGATCACCTACAATGGTTATCTTGTTGTTGGCCACATCAGCATAGTAGTACAATCTATCACTAAGATTAGCAGCTGGAATACTGCTTCCTTTGGTACCACCTTGTTGACTGGCATTTGGGGCACCATAACTATTTTTTACTGGCCATCTACCCTGTGGGCTGTCGTCGACACTTCCGTCGTTTCCAATGGTTACTAGGAAATTGCTGTTTACATCAATCTCAAAATCTAATACTTCTGTATTTTCTCCAGTGAACCAATAAGGGTACAACTTGTGTGTTCCACGGTATGCACTAGGTGGATAATAAGGACTACGGGGAGTGTTAATTTGATACGCACTGATGGTGTACTTGATCCTGTATGCGTAGTCTCTGCGCTTGTTATCGTATGCTATGGGTGTACACTGCGTTCTGATTCTGTACCACTGGACTGTTTGCACCTTACTCTGCTGTGCTTTAATTTTGCCTGTTTTTTCATCAAATATGACATTTTGTTGGCTGGTAATATATGAACTGCTACGCATTACCAGATCAATCAACTGTACAATCTGTTGTCCTGCAGGAACACTATAAGTTCTTGTGGCTTTGTCATAGTTTAACTTACTGCCAAGATACTGTTGCGCACTGCTTTTACTGTTTTTATTTGCTGCTTGTTTTTTATCAGCACCACCAGGTTTCTGCAACTTTGCATCTTTGAGCCCTGGAAGTTCTTGCAATTCAATTTCATAAATGTCTGCAACTTCGTATGTGCCCTGATTTACCAACCGTTGTTGATGCTCATTTAATGCTTCGCACAAACCTTGTGTCACTGTTTCGCCAGCAAGCCCATTTGGTTTGCTGGTTGGAGCCGCATTTCCTTCTAAATCGCCAAAATCGCCTTCATCAAATTCATTTAATGCAGTTGCAAAAGTTCCATTTAACAAGGTTTGCACATCTGGCGCCACCAGTTGCAAATTAAATGGAATACTTCCACGTGCTGTGCTTAAAGCAATTTGAGTTTGAGGAATGGTTGCTTCTACACGATATTCAACATTTTGATTGCGTATTTTATAGGTAATGTTTGCAATTTGGAATGGAATAAACTTTTCAGCAACTGCATTTTGATCTGTGGTGGTGGCATTTTTAAAAATTTGATCTGCTGTAACACGATTACCTGCTTCATCGTATCCATACCAGCGGATAACCATCAGATAGTTTTGTGCTAGTTCGCTGGTTGTTGCGGCTGTTAAACCTGTGTGTTCTATACAAGCATTGTTTAATCTATTCAGGAATGTAATGCCATTCGGTTCAACTACGGTAAAATTCATTAACACACTGTTGTGTGCGCTTCCAACTTCTTGTGTTCCAACAATACTGGTAATGTTCAGGTCTTCTATATAGAAATCCAAATCAAACCATGTGTTACGCTCACCCAGTGGTGCTCCTCCAGTTTGAATTATCAACTGCTTGCTGGGTAATTTTTTGTCCTGACTGATTATGAGATCCACAAATTCTCTACGGTCTAGCAAATAGATGCTGATAGTGTAAGTCATGTTGGTTAACCCATTCAGCATGTTAGGTGTGGGTTCAATTTGTTGTAAAAACTCAGCAGACACTGGTGGACGGCCATCATCTACTCCTGATGAAGTAGCTGTTGTTTCTCTTGGAATATCATACGCATCATCTGTGTTGCTTGCACCACCCGGGTTGGTTTGTTTCTGGGTAATTAATCCGCCCCCTCCTGGTCCAAAATCATTTGCAGGATCAGCAAACTCATAATCATTTGCGTTACTTCCATTTGGTGTAACTGGTATTTGTGGTGCTACTGGTGGATTTTGCACAGAAGCATTTTCTTCTTGTGCCGCTGCTTCCTCTTCTACTTCCTGTCCAGCACTGTTTCTTGGTTGTGTTTCAAGTAGATCACGATTTTGATCATTTTGTCTTGCCTGTCTTATTAGGCTGCGCAATTCAGTATCAAGATTGTTTAAATTATCTCGTATTTCTCCAGCAAGGTTGTACAGAGCTTCAATTTCATTTTGACTTGCATCATTAATACCAGGAATAACCACATCTTGAAGAGTGCGTATTAATGATAGCTGTGCTCCTATGCTACCAAGTAGTCTGGCAACTCTGGGTGCAATTTCCTGTACACCAGCACCATTATCCACATCTTGTTTTATTTCAGATACTCGTAGAAGAAACGTTCGATAATTTTGCTGTACTAAATTTACATCATTTGCCGCGCTGGAATAGCTAGCCATGTTAGAATCCTAGCACTGATTTCAGTGTACTCTTTTTTGGCAGGTAAATTGTGGTACCAGTTGTGAAGTCATTTAATGGGTTAACCAATGTATTTGGATTGCGTTGAGCAAATACCCACCACAGGGTGGCATCTTCGTAAAGGTCATATGCCAGCAAGTCTGGACGAAGATTATAGGTTACTGTGATTGTATATTCTAAGTCGTCCACTAGTTTTGGAATACTTCTATTGACCATTAAACTAAGATACTGGTCGTTACGAACAGGTGTATCAAAGTACTGACTAGTAGGTTTGTATTGTACTGCCATTACCAAAATCCTCTTTTAAGTAGGTCGCCATTTGCATATTTTTGCAGACTGAATACCTGGCTAACCTCCCTGCGGCTTTGTACTGGAAGCAACAGGATGTTCATTGACATCTTGGTTGGCACATAGGTTGGCTCATTCTGCCCAAGATTTGGACCGCTAGGTGTTGTATTCATTGGATCAGCACCAGTTGGTAGCCCATTTATAAGTGCCCTAATCCGACTACTCGGAAGGGTTGAATTATTGGTGTTTAGATTTTGCCTAAACTGCAATGTTCCGGCCTGTCCATTTATCTGTGTTGCATTGGCCCTGATGTAGTTAACATCAGCAGGTAAATTATAGTTAAACTGTGTGATTACCACTGGATGTTCATTGAACTGATACTCACCAAACCCGCTTAGGAATAAAACCGGAGGTGGGCTTCCCCTGTCAGCATCCTGTCCGTAAAACATCTTGCTTGCTGCTTTTAGGAATGTGATTACAGCAAGCATATAGTTTGCTTCTGCGGTATCCTGCGCGGTAAATTCTGCATCTAAGTTTATCTCACCAACATGGCTACCTTGATACCAGTAGTGCTTATAGTTGCTGTGCGTTGGCTCATAAGGTGTGTACCTTGCCTGATAAGAAGTATTGATTCTTGGAGTGTAAGGGAATATCACGCCGTCGCTTACACGCAACGGTGCCATCAAACTGTTGCCTGGATCGTTGTAAAAATACGGAGCGTTTGGTGCGAGCTGTAACCTAACACGCCAATCTCCCTTGCCAATGCTTGGTTCCCTAGTTGCACGAATAGCCGCTTGGCTTTTTAATCTCTCTAGTGCGGCACTATTAATCTGAGGAACATCAGGCTCAACTGGAAAACCTACTTCGTCTTCGTCATCTTGGCCGTAAGTGTTGTCAATGTCTTGGGGGAGTCTTACAACTCCAAATGATTCTTCTGCAAAAGGATCGCCTCCTGGGTAACCTTCGTCATCAGTTGGCGTAGGCTCGGGATTCTGTAGATCTCTTTCTTCTTGTGAAAGTTCGTCAATATCGTTCACAATAGGATCTGTTGCCAACACAGGCTCTGGATTTAAATTCTCTCTAATAGGAACAATGGTTTCTTCAGTGACGTTAACGTCAGCACCGCCGGCAAATGAAGCATTAGGATCTTCAACAGGCTCAGGCGAAGCGTTTTCTGCACGAGCTTCTTCGATAAGTCTATTTCGCTGATCTCTTAGAGCGTCTATTTGTGTTTGTACTTGCAATCTTTCTTGTGTAGGCAATGCTTCAAGACTATTGAGAGCATTTTCTGTTGCATCCAATTGAGAAATAGTTGTTTGTCTAGCTGCTGGGCTTGCTGTATAACTTGGTGTTATTTGTGGTTCGATAATTGGATCAGGCTCATCTAAGAATGCTGTTAGTTGTTCTTCAAACGATGGGGGTAATGGTTCTGCTGTTTCAGCAAAATTAGCAGGAATGCCGTAATCTTCTGCAACAAATCCTTCTAATTGACTGGCTACAGGACTTACAGCAGGATTGACGCTGTTAGCAGGAGCGGTTCCAGCGGCGGCTTGTTGTACTCTGGCGAGATCGTTTTGAGCTGCTATAAGTTGACGGGTCGCTTGTCGTTGTAACTCTATTCCACTAGCCGTTGTTGTTGTTTCTGCGCCACGAGTAGATCGTACATCAGCGAGTAGTGCTTGTGCTCTGGCTACGGCTTCTTGTGCTTTTGCTATATCAGCTTGGGACATTTGGTTCTCCTACTTATTATTTATGGCAAGCAAAAACGGCTAAGTTAATGATTGACAACCCCGCTCAGACCTGTATAATAAGTACAGTCCTACGGAGATTTCAATGGCTATCAAGCAACCAAAAAAAGTAAATTATCTTAATAACCGTGACATTTTGAAAGAAATTCACCGCAGTAAAAACACCTACTGTTCCTATCTTGATCGAGAAACTGATCATCAATACGATATTATCCTACCCAGTGTGGATAAGATCAATCAACGCACTGTAGCGGAAGCAAGACGAAATCGCGCAGATCGTATCAAACGTGAAACAGGTGAAATTTTAGATCCTAAGAAGGATATAGCAAACACTGATCTTGTGTTCCGTATTACCTGTTGGGAACACATACCCAAGGTACCAAAAAAACTCACAAAAGCTCAGGAAAAGAAAAAATCAAAACTTGAAGAACTACTAGAAATGGATGATGTAGACTATGAAGATGATGGTTTACAAGAACTAATGGAAGATGTCAAGCAGGATCTCAACTATGTTAAACTGCCATTTCCTCCATTCTACCATTATCGAATCGATGAAAACAAACAGCCATACCTAGTGGGCAAAAGTCACTGGAAAGGAGACTTAGACAGTGGCGAGTTTCGCAAGGATCATGGCATGATGACTCCAAAACTAGCGCACATGTTTATCAAGCTGTGCGAGCGTTATGCCACACGAAGCAACTGGCGTGGCTACACCTACAACGAAGAAATGCGTGGACAAGCACTGCTACAACTATCACAGATTGGATTGCAGTTTGATGAATCAAAATCACAAAACCCATTTGCATACTACACAGCGGCTATTACCAACAGTTTTACAAGGGTGTTAAATATTGAAAAGAAAATGCAGAACATCCGTGATGACATCTTGGAACAAAATGGTTTGAATCCAAGTTATACTAGACAATTTAAAAACAGTCGCGAAGCAAAGGTACTTGCAGAGTACGAAGCTAACGGCCTTGGCGAAGAATAAAATATGAGCAAACTATTTGATCGTGCCATAGTGTTCACGGACATTCACTTTGGGCTGAAAAGCAACAGCCTTCTACATAATCAGGACTGTGAAAAATTTGTAGAGTGGATCATTGAAACAGCAAAAGAACGAAATATCTCGACTGGACTATTTCTTGGTGATTGGCATCATCATAGAGCTAGTATTAACCTTCATACTCTTGATTATTCATTGAGAGCATTAGAACGACTCAATGCGGCTTTTGATCAGTTCTACTTTATTCCAGGCAATCATGACTTGTACTACAGGGACAAACGTGATATCACAGGAGTAGAGTGGGCCAAACACTTGCCTAACATTCACATCTGCAACGATTGGTTCGAAGACGGCGATGTTGTAATTGCTCCCTGGCTAGTAGGCGATGATCATAAACGCATTCAAAAGATGAGTGCTCAATATATCTTTGGGCACTTTGAACTGCCGCACTTTAAAATGAATGCAATGGTAGAAATGCCAGATCACGGTGAGGTAAAAGCAGAACACTTTGGACAGTACGGCAAGGTGTTCTCAGGACACTTTCACATGCGGCAAACCAAGAACAACATTAACTACATTGGTAATGCTTTCCCTCACAACTTTAGTGACGCAGGAGATGCAGAACGTGGGTGTATGATATTGGATTGGGGTGGCGAGCCAGAATATATTGCCTGGCCTGATCAACCATTGTACAAAGTGTTGGATCTCAGCACAGTGATTGACAATGCCAGCACAATACTCAAACCCAAGATGCATGTGCGTGTAAACTTAGACATTGATATCAGTTATGAAGAAGCAAACTTTATCAAAGAAAAATTTGTAACAGATTACAACCTGCGTGAGATGGCACTGATACCAAACAAACGTGGCGCACTGGAAGACACTGTTAGCGTCGGCGAAATCAAATTTGAAAGTGTGGATCAAATTGTTACTGATCAGATTACACACATTGAAAGTGAATTTTACGATAACAAATTACTGTTAGAGATCTATAGAACATTATAGCATGGACTGGTGTTTTAACAAACAGTTACACGTCGAAGAGATGATTAGATCAGTAGTTGATCCTATTGACATAATAAATTTACCTGACTTTGATTTAGACGTAACGTTATTATATGAAAAACTGAGTCAATCAGCAGATAAAGTGTTTGCAGACAACCAGAGATTGATCATCTGCCATCACGACACAGACTATTATCCAAGTATGTCAACCTGCGGTAACACCATTTATAATCTTATAACAATAATTGCTTACCTAGATATTAGTTCCGATCATACAGTAATACTTGCAAATGATTATAGTGGTCTGCTACAAAAAAATGTTGACAAACTTTGCGCTATACACAATATAAACACTATTCGTGTAATACCATTTTCTTTATGGTATGACTACCCAGTTGTGAATAATAGGCCTTTTACAAAAAGGTATCCTCCACGACACCTATATAGTTTTCTAGCAGGTGTTCCGCGGAGCCACAAACAAACCATGCTGTGTGCGTTAGCAGAAAATAATTTACTCAACAAAGGAATGATTTCTTTTCAACCGTCACATCCGCATCTATCCAAAAAAACATTCCAGCCTAATAATAGATACAAAGAAAATGTGTTGCCTAACATAAATTTGCGAACAACTATACCACATACAAGCAGAAACAATGAAAATTTAAACGTATCGCAAAAAAGTAAATTATTACACATCAAATATCACAAACTTTTACAATCCACAATCGTACACCAAGAGATAGAAGGTACCCCAGTTGGCAGCCATACTTTACAACAACAAGATTTTTTACAGAAGGCTTTAATTTTTTTAACAACTGAAAGTGTGGGCAACTATCCGCAGATTTTTTATACTGAAAAGACATGGAAATCTTTTTCAAATAGTTGTGCCTTGATGTTACTAGCAAGTAAAGGCAGTATTAAAAACCTAAACAACTTGGGATTTGAAACATTTCATTCAGTTTGGGACGAAAGCTATGATACAAAAGTTGATTGCTTGAATCGTGCGCAGTTGATATGTCAACAACTAATGGATTTGTCAAAATATTACTTTGATGACCTTGCCCATCAGTGTATGCCAATATTTGAACACAACTACTACCACTTACAAACTTTTGCGGATAAACAGTTGAATGCATTACGTGAACAACTATAACCAAAAAGTTTGTTTTTTTAAAAGAGAACTGTTACACTAATATCTTATGATTCATATAAAAGACCTAACGGTTAAAAACTTTATGAGTGTGGGTAACGCTACACAGGCCATTAACTTTGACAGGCAAGACCTTACACTGGTGCTAGGCGAAAATCTAGACTTAGGTGGTGATGGTAGTCGTAACGGCACAGGTAAAACCACAATCATCAATGCATTAAGTTACGCATTGTACGGCAGTGCATTAACCAACATCCGCAAGGATAACTTGATAAACAAAACCAACGGCAAAAACATGTTGGTAAGTTTAGAGTTTGCAGTTAATGGTCAAGAATATCGCGTGGAGCGTGGACGCAAACCAAACTTGCTCAAGTTCTTTGTGAACAATCAAGAACAAGAAGCAACAGACAACGCTCAGGGCGACAGCAGGCAAACACAAGCAGAGATTGAACGTATATTGGGTCTCAGCCACGACATGTTCAAGCATGTGCTGGCGCTGAACACATATACGGAACCGTTCTTGAGCATGCGAAGCAATGATCAACGTGCAATCATTGAAGAACTGCTGGGCATTACACTGCTTTCGGAACGTGCTGACGCAATCAAAGAACGTATAAAAGAAACCAAAGATGCGCAAAAAGAAGAAGAAATGCGCATCAAAGCGGTGCAAGAAGCAAACAAACGCATTGAGGATCAAATTGCAAGTTTGGAAAAACGCAGAAGTCTTTGGGAACGTAAGAAAACAGAAGACGTAGAAGAGTTAACCACTGCTATTGACAGCCTGAGCCATGTAAACATTGATGAAGAGATCGCCGCACACAGGGCGTTAGACACATTCTACGACACCAAAAAAGCCATTGAAGATGCGTACAAATGGATACGCAACATTGATCAGGACAATGTAAAACTAGAAAAATTACAAGCAAAACTGGAAAAAGAAATTGAAGATTTAGAAAGTCACAAGTGTTATGCATGCGGACAAGAACTGCACGATAACAAACATGAAGAAATACTAGCAAGTAAACGTGAAACATTGCAAGAAACAGCATTGCAAATACTAGCCAACCAAACACAAGAACAAGAACACAGAGATACTCTTGCTGAACTTGGCGAACTAGATACAGCACCTACAGTGTTTTACGATACAGTAGAACAAGCATATGAACACCAAAATACACTTAGTGGACTACAACAACAACTAGAAAATCGCAATGCTGAAACAGATCCTTACAGTGAGCAGATTGACGAAATGAAACAACAAGCCCTTCAGTCTGTAAACTATGATACTATAAATGAACTAACAAGACTGCAAGAGCATCAAGACTTCTTGTACAAACTTCTTACAAACAAAGACAGTTTTGTGCGTAAACGTATCATCGATCAAAATCTCAGTTACTTAAATAACAGACTTACACACTACCTTGACCGTATTGGCTTGCCACACCAGGTTATATTCCAAAATGATCTCAGTGTTGAAATTACTGAGCTAGGAAGAGACTTAGACTTTGATAACTTGAGTCGAGGTGAGCGTAACAGACTTATTCTTAGTATGAGTTGGTCGTTCCGTGATGTTTGGGAGAGCTTGTACAAACCAATTAATTTGTTGTTCATTGACGAACTAGTTGACTCAGGCATGGATACATCAGGTGTTGAAAACGCACTTGGTTTACTCAAGCATATGGCACGTGAGCGACACAAGAGTGTGTGGCTAGTGTCACACAAAGACGAGCTTGCTGGGCGTGTAGGCAATATCTTAAAGGTGATCAAAGAAAACGGATTCACTAATTATAATACTGATATTGACCTGGTATAAGTACACACCCAGAGGAGCACTATGGATTGGACTTATAATGGTAAGGTAGTAGATGAACTACCCAAAGACTGCGAAGGATTTGTTTACCTTATTACCAATCTAACAAACAACCGCAAGTATGTGGGCAAGAAGCTGGCCAAGTTTAAAAAGACACGGCCACCTCTTAAAGGCAGAAAAAACAGGCGTAGAGAAAAAGTAGAAAGTGATTGGCAGGATTACTGGGGTAGTTCAGACAATCTAAAGGCAGACGTAGAAAAATTAGGCGCAGACAATTTCAGACGAGAGATCCTGCACTTTTGTAACAGTAGAGGCTTGATGAGTTATCTGGAAGCAAAAGAGCAGTTCGACAGACGAGTTCTAGAAACAGACGAATACTATAATGGCATTATAAACGTTCGTGTAGGCAGTAGTAAAATTCTCCAAGAAGGCTTGAAAAAGCTAGACAAACTTTAAACAGCACACAAGGTTAGCGGGCCGGATACACAATACCGCTGTGGAAAAACTGACGAAAACGTAATCAGACACGCAACACGCTGAGCGAAAGCCCATAGGCTGTAGGTTGGCGTAGAACTATTTGCTGTGGTTCGAAAACACATATACTCCTAAAAACCGTTGTACTAGGAACGAGGCAACGGGTAGCGCAAGCGATATCGACGCAGGTAGGGAAAGGTCAGAGCCCATGGAGTAGTGTATAAACAAAAACACCTGCTTCCAAGGTCTAGGCTGGGGCATACTCACAGGAAGTACCAAGAAGATGGAACCTTTGTAACAGGTTCCGTCTGACTGAAACGATCTACAGGAAGCACTAACTCACTTCGTTCGTAAAAGTTCTCTAAATAAAAAAATTGATGAGCGTAAGCGAATCAATAGATGTCTTTAGACATCTTCTAGTTGATCAGGATAATCTCTGTAAAGAAAGTGTTGAATGGTTTCAACATCTACCAGTTGATTGAATGCAACATGATCCTCTTCGATATTTTCTTCGTTGCGAATGATTGAGGTCATAGCATCGTCTAGTTGCTGTAGATTACGGAAGTCCATCATAATGTGCCACTCTGGCATATCCATGCTACGAAATCCTAGTTTCATACGAGTAAGTCTGTAGGATTCCATGCGTCCCATTGAAACCATGTGATCTAAAAATACTCGCATTTTTATTGCAAAATCTTTTGCGTGTACATCTTCGTTATGGTCTGCGTATACGTGATAAATGTCCATTATGTTCTCGGTCCTAGTATTTCAAATCCGTCAATCTGACGTTTGTATTCATCTGCACCACCAAGATACAGATATTCAAATCCTTGCTGTTTATAGTAAGCACACTCGTTGCGTAAACTTGCTATACCTAAGTGTAGTTCGGGATTAGCATAGTCCCATGCAAACTGTATTGCTTCGGCGTTTTTATTATTGTATCTATGTATTAGACTGAATGCAACTATTTTGTTTTTGTGAAAATAGCCTATCACATCGTTGTTATCGTTCGTGTATTCTTCAGGAAAGATGGGCATAACACTAGCAAACTTCTTGTGTACACAGTAGGTATTGTATATGTTTTCCAGTACATCTACATCAGGAAAACGCAATACTTCCCAGTTTTGCATTACGCTATAGTTTGTTTTAGCTAGATCAATCCTTGCGTAGGTCATGTCGAGGATCTTCCCTGTGCTTGAATAAGTCATCTAGGTATTCGTCTGGCCAGTCATCGTAAAATCCTTGCTCAGCCATTGCCCTGCTTCTAGCATTTAAGTCACTTAGACTTTGTACCAGTGCTAGTGTGTATTCGCCTTGGTTAAACTGTACATCATTGACTATTTCAAGATCGTCAGGATGATCGTCTAGTGCTATAAGATCAACAGGGATAAGGAATCCGAGATTTACTTCCTCAATCAATTGCTGAAATTCTGCAGGGGTGTAAAAATCACTCGGATAAGCGTATATTACTACTTCTTTATCTCCAAGCCCTTTACGGCCAATTTCCATCATGTCGGCGTATGCTTCTGTGCCCATCCTGACTTCGTAACTTTCTTTTACCCGGGCACTTCTAGCAAAAGGACAAGGACTGCGTCCGCCTAGATTTGGATGCCCAACTTCTAAAAAGTTTTCAATCCAGTTTGCAATGTCTGCTTGTACGTCTTCAAGTTTCATTAGAAGTATGGTAGCCCTGATTCTTTTGTGGTTTCTATGTTGCCTTTAATTATCTCGCCAATGATAGTTCTCTCCTGATAGCTGAGATTCATGCCTTCTTCGTAAGTGAGCCCGCCTCGCATGTGCCAACACATTCTCAGGACATCAGTTTTAATATCTTTTATTTCTTGATCTTGGCGCTCAACCAACTTTTCAATGTCGTCAGAATTTGAGGTTAAGAGCCTGATTCGAAAAAATTTGCATTGTCCAATGTAAATGGAGTTTCATATGTCTGGTTACAACTGTTGCACTGTGCTGTAACTGGTTTTAGTGTTGCTTGATCTCTCATGGCCTGTACCTTGTCGCGCACAGCCGCATAGATTTTTTTGTCAGCATTTTGTAGAAAGTCTTTGATATGATCTTTGTTGTCAACTATATCATCACCTGCTTTGATCATGCTGATGCTATCACCTAGTGCGTTCATTGTTAGTTTTGCTAGTTTATACAACGCCCCTTGGAGGATTTCCATTTTTTGTGCTTCCGGCATTTCTGCCTCTACCAAACTCTGTAGAATTTTTTGATCTTCAAACTGTTCTAAACTGTTTTCAGTCATGCTACGATAGCTTAGTGGTTGAAAGTAAATTTCTAAATCGCCAAACTGCACTGTGGTGTCATAGTCTGGCATTTTTATTTGCTCTAATACCACCCGTAGGTCTAGCGCAAATTGATTTGCTTCATTGCAATGAGTGCATTTGCTTTCAAAATCCATCTCGTGACCGTAACTGGCCATGCGTATGCCTACTAGAATAGTGTCAAGATCCACGCTGGGCACTTGCCATGCATCTTTGATATGTGGAATACAACTTTGAATAACGCTTACAACCGATTGCCCGTTGAACAATCCATCAGCAGTGCGATTGGTTATTTCGTCCATAGCGGTCATTGGATACACAGATAGTTCACGATTTGGTGTCATTTCGATACTGCCTTGCGGCCAATATCTGCCTTCGCTGGGCAGTTTGATATAAATTGCTGGTTGCCTAAAGTATTTCTGCAACGGATTAGGGTTTGTCATGGGTTATTTTCCTACCATAAATATTGTATTACTTATATAGGCGTAGAGAATGGATGAAGATAAAATACGAGCCTTTGAAGACGCACTAGACGATTTGTCTCGTGGTACTTTTGATGCTGCTCAAACTCTAAATGATCTTGCAAATGCCGGCGGTAAAAACCTTACCTATCTAGAAAAATCTGAAAAAGCATGGAATGATTATTTTAGAGATCGTCCTCTTGCCAGGATGGCCAAAGACACAGCAAAGTTTACCGGTCAACTTGGAAAAGCCTTTATTGAAAGTGGCATGGCCGCCCGTGAAAATAGAGAAAGTTTTGACGCACTAAAGCCTGTAATTAATGCTGTTAGTGCAGTTTTCAAAGCAATCCCAATTGCTGGTTCAGGACTAAGTGAAGCATTTTCTGGTGTAGCCAACTTTGTAGTTGATGAAGTAAACAAAACTGTAACCGCATATCAAACATTGGGTAATGTTGGTGCTACCACAGCTGGTGGCATGAGCGCCATGCGTGACCAAGCTATACAAGCAGGTCTCAGTTTTCAACAGTTCAGTGAAATAACAAAAAACAACTCAGAAAGTTTAGCATTTTTTGGTGGTAGTACTGCACGAGGCATGCAGGAACTAGCTCGTGTTACTGAAGCAGCTAAGCCACTGCAAACAGAATTCTTGAATCTTGGAATTGGTATTAGCGAGCAAAGCGAAGTCTTTGCTGAATACCTAGGAATGAGTCAGCGATTAGGACGTAATCAGCAGGGCGATTACAATGCCCAGGCAGAAAGTGCTAGACGTTATATCATGCAGTTGGACGAACTGGCCAGGATTACAGGTAAAACTCGCGACGAAGCACAAAAAGATCTTGATGCACAATTAAGCAACACACGTTTCCGTGCCACACTCATGCAAATGGAAGCAGAAGGACGTACAACTGAAGCAGAAAACCTACGCACCTATGTCGCTGGCTTGCCCAAAGACATGCAACAAGGCGCAATGGATTTGGTTGGCGGAGCTGCTACAGAAGCAGGTCGTGCTGTAGAAATTGCACTCGGCGGCGAAGGCTCACAGATATTTGCTGGTCTAAAAAGTGGCGCCATTGATGCTAACGAAGGATTGGCTAGAGCACAGGAAGCAGCACAAGCAACCATTGAACGTGTAGGATTAGAATACTTTGCACGAGCAGGAGGACTTGGAGGTCCGCTGGACAGCACTGCAATTTCACTCATGGATCTTGCTAAAAATACAGCATTAAGCAGAGACGAACTTGCTAAAACTGTTCAAGAACAAAAAGGTGCAAGACAAACGCAAGACGAAGCAACCAAAAAGGTTGTAAAAGCACAACAAAGTATACAGCAGTTTGCTGTTGAAATGGACAAGTTTATTGATAAAAACGTGTTTCCAGCTGCCACTGATGCTGTCAAAGGATTAAGCGGTAGTTTAGCAGACCTAGCAAAATTCATTAACAAGACCATTGGCGGAGGACCAAACCAAGAACCCGGTTGGTGGGATAAAATTACATCATTCTTTAGTGGCGGCAATGCAATGCCCACTGAAGCAGTTGAACTAGATTTTGCTGCTGCCGACGGCGACTATGTGACCAAAGGACAGGTTGGCATAGTCGGAGAACAAGGACCAGAATTATTTGCTCCTAGCCAAAACGGCAACATTATGAACAAAAAGCAGGCGACTGCACTGTATGAATTTCTTTTGAAGCAAGGCGGTATGCCAATGTATAAAGGGTTTGGCCAAATGTTTTTACCCGGCGTTGGTCAGCTCAATCGACAGATGATAGCAGGTGGCCAAGTTGACCAACTGACAGGGTTTGGTGGTGAAGAAATTTTAAAAGCAGCAAAGTATGGTAGCATGGGTAACGTTTTTCAGCAGATCACTGCTGGCGGACAAAAGTACATGCAAGGATACCAGTCGCGTGGAATAGGAGATGAACGGTATCTAACGGCTGGTAGTGGGTGGGCACAAATGAGCGGACCAGGTGGATACTATGACAAAATGATGTCAGGCGTAAGTCCTTTTAAAGGACAATCACTGAAAATGGCTGATCAAGCAAATAATACCTACACCAGTTTAAATGCACCTGCTGCAATGATGGAATTCCAAAAAGAAATGTACGGGGTACTCAGTGAAATTGCAAGCAACACCCGCACAGGGGCTGATACCAGCAAACAAATTCTCCGCGCAACATCTAGTTAACGATAAATACTCTTATGGCAGGTTGGAAAAAATATTTTAGAGTGGCTGATACCTCAGGTGTAATGAGCCCAATATCAGGCGGTGCAAGCCGTGGCAGTTCGGGCGAGTTTGGTTTTAGGAATTATCAGAGCCATTTGCCAGAAGTGTATTCAGGACACCCAAACCGTATTGAACGTTACAATCAATACGAAAACATGGACTGCGATTCAGAAGTAAACGCCTGTCTTGACATTATCTCAGAATTTAGCACACAGAACAGTAACAGTACAAACACACCTTTTGATATTGACTTCATGGAAAATCCTACTGATAGAGAAGTTGAGATTGTTAAAAAACAATTACAACAGTGGGTAAAGTTAAACGAGTTAGACAAGCGTATCTTTAAACTGTTCCGCAATGTGCTCAAGTACGGCGATCAGGTGTTTGTGCGTGATCCAGAAACGTTTGAAATGTACTGGGTTGACATGACCAAAGTCAAGCGTGTAATTGTAAACGAAAACGAAGGCAAACGTCCTGAGCAGTATGTTATCCAGGATATCAACCCTAATTTCCAGAACCTTACGGTAGCCGCAAAAACTACTACAGATTTCCAAGTTAATCCTCCTGCAGGTGGACAAGCCAGCAACTTTAACTACACAGCACCAAGCGCACAAGGCGAAGGCGGTGCTAGCAGATTTACACACACAATCAATGAAACTGTAATTGATGCAGAACATGTGGTACACCTAAGCCTTAACGAAGGACTGGACTACTACTGGCCATTTGGACAGAGCATCCTTGAAATGATTTTCAAGGTGTTCAAGCAGAAAGAACTACTTGAAGATGCTATTCTTATCTACAGGGTACAACGTGCTCCAGAAAGACGTGTGTTCTACATTGATGTTGGTAACATGCCTAGCCACCTTGCTATGCAGTTTGTTGAGCGTGTTAAAAACGAAGTACATCAAAGACGTATTCCTACACAAACTGGCGGTAGCGCAAACGCACTGGATGCAACATACAATCCACTTAGTATTAACGAAGATTACTTCTTCCCAACCACGGCAGAAGGTAGAGGATCAAAAGTAGAAACATTACCAGGAGGTGAGAACCTAGGACAGATTGACGACCTCAAATACTTCAACAACAAACTTGCTCGTGGATTAAGAGTACCAAGTAGTTACTTGCCAACCGGTCCAGATGAAAGTTCACAGCCACTTAACGATGGGCGTGTGGGCACAGCACTTATACAAGAATACCGATTCAATCAATACTGCGAAAGACTGCAACGTCAAATCATGCAAAAGTTGGATGACGAATTCAAGATGTTCATGCGTTGGAGAGGATTCAACATTGACAGTGGCATTTTTACCATCAAGTTTACAGCACCGCAGAACTTTGCAAGTTATCGACAGGCAGAACTTGATACAACCCGAATGCAAGCATTTACCAGTTTGGAACAGTTACCATATATGAGCAAGCGTTTCCTACTACAACGCTATCTTGGACTCACTGATGCAGAGATACAAGAAAATAGCAAGCTATGGGCAGAAGAACGTGACGAACCAGAAATGGAAGCATCAGGCGGACAAGAACTGCGTAGTGTTGGTATTAGTCCTGCAGATATCGAAGGAGATATTGATATCGGTTCTAACTTAGACGTACCTGATGAAGGCGCTGTTGATATTGGAGCAGAGGCAGGTGCTGAACCAGCACCAGAAGTACCACCAGCGGTATAAATATTATTATGAACTTATATGAATTTTTTCAACCAGAAACACCAGGCTTCCAAGATGTTGAGGACGATAACACTCAACCACAAGCGGGTGATCTGCGTAAAACAAAACTTACATTAAAGCAGATTAATAAGATTCGCAGAATGAACGATGTAAGAACATATGAGTATCAAGAAAACTTAAAACAAATTAAGAAACAATACGCACCACCTGCCCAACCAGCATTATAATGATTTTTAACAGATTTTTCTGTATAGTAGAGAAAATCATTCATTTTATACCCATTTTACCCTTCAATTTTACCGTTTTCCCATAGACTGTGTAAATATATTACAGAGCCATTACTTGGAGGATTCTAATGAACAAGTTTG
>Ga0222719_10000574_pt1 | contig 36273 bp, 36 predicted proteins | sample C33_34DmetaG_FD_165039 | JGI IMG/M metagenome (GOLD analysis project Ga0222719, IMG submission 165039) | Estuarine water microbial communities from San Francisco Bay, California, United States - C33_34D | ecosystem: Environmental > Aquatic > Marine > Unclassified | place: USA: California... | reverse complement strand
AATTAAATTGAAGGAGAAAAAAAATGTCAGAAGTAATAAACATAAATGGAACAAAGTACACAGAGGAAGATTTCAATGAAGAACAAAGATATCTTTTAAGTCAAATTCGTTCCTGTAAAGCAAAAGCTGCACAACTAACATTTGATTTAGATCAAGTAAAAGTTGCAGAACAAGCATTCTCTCAGGGGTTCTTGGTTTCGGTGGAAGCAGAAAAAGAAAAAGAAGAATCTACTGAGGTAAAAAATAAAGAAGAAAGTGAAGTGAAAGTGTCCTAAACTTTCTTATAAATAGTAGAAACAAATGGGAAGAAAAATATGTCAGCAATCATAACAGAAAAATTTAGACAACACAATGCAGGGAACTTTTTTGAATCGTTCTCTGAATCGTCTGCTAATGTTTATTATCTAATGATTGGTAAGGCAACTCCATTTACATCAGGAACTACAGGGGGAACAGACAATTCTCCCCCTACTCCTGCTGACGATGTTTCTACTGAATTTTATACTTGGGACTCTGCGGTTGCATTAAAAAATATTACATCTAGTGATATATCTTATGCACTTCCTAGAAGGGATTGGGCAAACAACACCATATATGACATGTATGATGATAACATAAGTTCATCAAATGCATCCACATCTGGTGCAACAAGTCTTTACCAATCTACATTCTTTTTTCGCACATCTGATAACAGAGTCTACAAAGTATTAGATAATAATGGTGGAACTGCATATAGTGGTTCTGAACCTACGTCTGAATCAACATCAGCCTTTGCATTAGGTGGTTATGTGTTAAAATATATGTACACCATTTCTGCATCACAACAAACAAAATTTCTTACTGTTGACTTTATGCCAGTATCAACTGACAGCACTGTAAGTGCAGCTGCGGTTGATGGTGCGATTGAAAGTTTGCAGATAACTGGTGGTTCGGGTTATACAGACGGAACGTATTACGCAGCTGTATATGGTGATGGAACAAGTGCAGGCACATCCTCTGGTGCAATAGTTTCTATCGTTATCTCTGGTGGTGCAATTGTTTCTTTTGGATTGGCTGCTGGAACGGACACATCAATTCATGATGCTGGTAGTGGATATACATACGGAACAGTTAATCTTGGTGATGATTATATATTTTCTGATACTGCATTAACTTCCTCTGCCTCTGTAGGTAGTGGAACTGGTGGCGCAGTAACAGTTGTAATTAGTCCAAAAGAAGGACATGGAAATGATGCAGTAGCTGAGTTGGGTGGTCATTATGTAATGATGCAATCAACTCTAACTGGCGCAGAAGGAGATGATCTACTAACAGGAAATGACTTTAGAAATATTTCTCTTGTTATAGACCCAACAACATATGGAACTTCTACCGTTGCGTCAGCATCAACCCATCGTCAGACATATGCACTAAAATTAACCTCAGTATCAGGAACATTTACTGCTGATGAAAAAATAACCCAAACATCTACTGGCGCAATAGGTAAAGTAGTTGAGTGGGATAGCACACTTTCAATTCTTTATTATCAACAAGAACGATTTGGAGATTTTGGAACAAACAGCACTACTGGTGCATATGTCGCGTTTTCTGGTGCAAACGCAGTTACAGGTGCATCTTCTAGTGCAACTGGAACTCCAGACTCAACCGCAGACAGCGCAGTAACACTTGCAAATTCAAATACTATCACGTTTGTTGACGGATATGCAAATCCAGAACTTGAACCCGATAGTGGAAATATTATATACCAAGAAAACAGAAAACCGATAGGTCGTGCAAGTGACCAAACGGAAGATATTAAACTTATAGTGGAATTCTAGTATGGCTCAGAAAACAGATTTAAATGTAGCTCCTTATTATGATGACCACGATGGTGCGAATAATTATGTAAGAACTTTATTTCGCCCTGGCTTTGCGATACAGGCTAGAGAGCTTACACAATTACAGTCGCAACTACAACATCAGATTGAACAGCATGGAACTTATACGTTTAGAGAAGGGTCAATGGTTATCCCTGGCGCCATCTCTTATAATAATAAGTACTACTCTTTAAAATTAGCAACCACGTTTGCTGGAGAGACAGTTGACCCATCTCAGTATTATAATGCAACAACTCCTGTAACAATTACAGGAGCAACAACTGGCGTTACTGCAAAAGTTATTGGGTTTGCAGCTGCAACCGCAACAGACCAACCAACACTTTTTATTAGTTATGAAAAAACTGGAACAGATAATGAAACAGTTGTTTTTGCAGACGGAGAAGATATTTTATCATCTGCCGGAGTGACGCATACAAGTACATATGCTACTTCAGTTGCATCTGCAACAACATTTACTTCGGAGTTTAGTGTTGCAAAAGGTTCGACCACTGCTCAACTTCAAGGTTCGTTAGGGCCTGCAGCTGCAACTGGTTCAGCAGCTATCATTCAATCAGGGGTTTATTACATTCGTGGTTTCTTTGTAGAATGTTCAGAGGAAACATTGGTTATTGAAAAATATTCTACAGAATCAAGTTATTTGATTGGGTTCACAGTAACAGAAAATATTGTTACGCCCGAAGGAACATCTAGTCTTTTAGACAATGCAACTGGTTCTACAAACTTTGCAGCAAAGGGCGCACATCGACTTCAGCTTTCTATTGCACTTGCAAAATACGCGAGAGATGCAACAATACCTACTAACTTTATTCAGTTATTAGATGTAAAAAAAGACAAAGTTCTTGCAAAAGTAGAAAGAGAAGATTTAAATATTTTAGGAAAGACTCTTGCAAGAAGAACTGCTGATGAATCTGGAGATTACACTGTTCGTCCATTTAATGTTGTTGCTAGAGAAACTACAGATTTAAATGAAGAAGTTGGTGTATACACAGCAAACGATACTACTGACGATGGGAATACTGCAACTAATGATTTATTAACTTTACAAGTTTCTACTGGTAAAGCTTATGTTAAAGGTTATGAGGTTGAAAAAATATCTCCAACATTTAAAGACCTTAATAAATCTAGAGATTTTGCAACAGTAAACTCTGGTGTCACACAGTTTGATTTAGGAAATTTTGCAACTGTTACAAATATATACGGCACTCCTGATATTACATTTATAACTGGTGAGTCAACCGCGTTTAAGACTGTTGCTCTTTATGGAGAAAAAATAACTACTAAAGGTATCGCTCCATCTGTAGCAGCTTTAGGGCAGTGTCGTATAAGAGCATTTGAACCAGTATCGACTGACTCAACATCAGTTGGTTCTGATGGCGCACAATACAAAGCATATCTTTTTGATATAAGAATGTTTACATACATCACTTTAAGTGATACTCCTAGTCCAACACTGACTGCTAATTTTACGCAAGGTGCAAAAATTACTGGTGTTCAATCTGGTGCAACTGGATTCGTTGTCAATAATAGCGATATTAATGCAACTACATCTGGAACACAATTGGTTGTAATGAAAACTTCTGGAAGATTTTCTAACGGTGAAACATTTACTGTTTCAGATTCGACAGAAGGTGATAAGATTGTAGAAAATAGTTCTGATGAAAATATAACAATGATTGCTGCAAACGGTGAAGATGCAGATAATACTCACACCTTTCAACAAGTTGATTCTATGGTAATGTTAGATGACACTGCAGCTCATAACTTTACTGCTGACTTAGTGAAAACACAAATTACTAATAATACTGATAGAATACAAAAACTTGTAATTAATTCAATTACTGGTTCATCAGAAGATGATGGTAAATTTTCTTTAGGTGGTCGAGAGAATGGTGATACAGGAGAATATACTCTTCAAGGTGGAGCAGGTGGAGGTATTTTACTTGAGTCTGATGAAAGTGGTTTATTTTCAAAAATAACAGATACCGATAAAGTTAATTTATTAGAAAAACTTCCTAAAAATGCTATTAAAAGAACAACTACTGCAGCTAATGTTGCAGCTGGAACAAGAGATACACAATATACAGTTCGCAGACAGTTTATCGGAACAACTGATGGTGATGGTGCAGTAACTTTTACTACCACTGGTTCAGAAACTTTTGTTGCACACTCAGAAAAAGATTATGTAATGTCAATTCTTACTGCTGGTGATGGTACTGGTGTTGCTGGTCAACTAGTTAGTACTGCAAATTTTACTAGAGGTGGTACTCCAACTGGTACTCAAATAACAATTACCGATAATACTATTCTTGGTGACAGTGCAATAGTTAAAGTGATTGCAACTATTCTTAAAACAAATGTAACTCCAAAAACTAAAACAACTGTTTTAATGAAACAAGTAGCAGTTCGAAATACTTATAAAAACTATGGAGCGCAGACCTCCGATAAAGAAATATCTCTTGGTCGTGCAGATGCATTTAAACTTGCAGCAGTTTACGATTCTCAAGACACATCAACTGATGCTGTTGCTCCAACTATGACTGTATCTTCAGCTGTTGGAACATTTGAACTTGGAGAAAAAATAACTGGTGGAACTTCAACCGCAACAGGAAGACTTATTGGAACATCAAGTCCATTTGGGTTTGTGCAATCGACAACACTTAAATTTGCTGTTGGTGAAACAATTACTGGTCAAACCTCGGGCGCAACTGCAACTATTGATTCACTAACGGCTGGTGATCCAGTTCTTACAAGTAGATATCTTCTTGATTCGGGTCAAAGAGATTCGTACTATGACATTGCAAGAATTATAAGAAAGTCAGGTAGAGCAGCTCCGATTGGAAGAATGTTAATTATATTTGATTACTTTGAACATGGTGCTGGAGATATGTTCACAGTAGAGTCATATACTGACGTTGCAAAACAAATGGAATATGATGATATTCCAACATATACTGCGTCAAAAATTGATACGGAAGATAGAAACCCAAGTGGTCAATTTCCACTTCAAGATGTATACGATTTTCGTCCAAGAGTTGAGGACGTTACAGGTGCATCTACTGATCAATCATCAGTAGATGAAATATCAGGAAACTCATTTAACTTTTTTGAAAGAGGGTTTTCGGCACAAGGCGGTTCAACTGTTGATATTCCAAAACCTGGCTCTTTTATTCAAAGTGATTTTGAATATTTCTTGTCTAAATTTGCATCGTTGGTGCTTACTTCAGAAGGAAATTTTGAAATAATAGAGTCACCATCAGCAGAATTGCCACAACTACCAAAAACTCCAGACGATTCAATGTTAATCGCAACAATGTTTGTTCCAGCGTATACTTTTAATCCACAAGATATTACAATACGAAGAGTAAATCACCGAAGATATACTATGAGAGACATTGGTAAGATTGCTGGTCGTTTGGATAATATTGAATATTCTACTGCATTGTCTTTGTTAGAAAAAGATGCGGAGAGTTTTGAAGTAACTGATGAGGAAGGAAAAACCCGATTTAAATCTGGTTTTATGGTAGACAATTTTCAAGGACATAGAGTTGGTGATGTTGTTCATAGAGATTACAATAACTCTATGGATGTTCAAAATGGAGAGTTGCGACCTGCTCACAGATCAAAAGGCATTAATTTAATAGAAGATACAACTATTGATTCTGTAAGAACGTCACGCGGATACCAAAAAACAGGTGATTTAATTACACTTCCTTATACTAATGAAGTAGTTTTAGACCAACCACTTGCAACAAGATTAGAAAGAGTTAATCCATTTCTGACAGCTACTTGGATTGGTCAAGTAAATCTAACTCCTAGTTCAGATACATGGTTTGAAACTGATGTTCTTCCAGACCTTACAATTAACAAAGAAGGTGATTATGATGCGGTTTTAGCAAGAGAAAGAAATAATCTTGGAACTGTTTGGAACTCATGGCAAACTCAATGGTCAGGTGTTGTTGAAACATCAGTGGAAACATTTGGTAGTCAAACTTTTACATTTGGCACCTTCAGGGTGAGAACGGCTGATACTATGACGAGAACTACAAATAGTATTAGAACGGATCAGACCAGAACTGGTGTTAATACCTCTGTTGCGCTTCGTGTAGATAGAGAGAGTCAGGGAGAAAGAGTACTCTCGGTAGTTGCGATTCCAACAATGAGAGCAGTTACTATAAAATTCTCTGGTGGTGGTTTTAAACCCAATACAAGACTGTATCCGTTTTTTAACAAACGTGATGTTAGTAAATTCTGTTATCCTTTCGCAGACCAAACTGAAAGTGGAGCTGAACCAGCTGCATCAACTCTTGTGCAAGGAACTAATATTGTTACCGATGCTGTTGGTAATGCAAAGGGAAGGTTTCATTTACCAGACCCCAAAGTTGCAGGCAATCCACAGTTCTCAACAGGTGATGTAGAATTTAAATTAACTTCAAGTTCTACTAACAAAACAGTTGGGTCAGCAACAGCGCCTGGCTCAGTAGGTACTGCGATATTTTCAGCTGTTGGATTGTTAACAACAAAACAAACAACAATTATTGCAACAAGAAATGCTGAGGTTACTAGAACTGATGTAAATGAAAGTACTTCCTTTACTACTCAACAGACAACGGAAAGTCCAATTGCTCGTCGAGTTGATCCAATTGCTCAGACGTTTTCAATTCCAACTGAAACTGATACTCTTGGCCCCGCAGGTAGATTTATTACTTCTGTTGATGTTTTCTTTGGAGCAAAAGACGCGAATGTTCCTGTTACTATGGAAATTAGAAATGTCATCAATGGATATCCTGGCCCTACAGTAATACCTTTTGGTAGAGTTATAAAACCAGCTGCTGATATAACTGTAGATAGCACTAGTGCAACTGCAACAACATTTACTTTTCCTTCTCCTGTTTATGTTGAAACAAATACAGAATATTGTATTGTTTTAATATCATACACGCCAGAACACAAGGTTTGGATTGCACAAATGGGTGAAGATGATATTGTTTCTGGTAATTCAGTTCAAGACCAACCAGCATGGGGAATTTTATTTAAATCTCACAACAACACTGGTTGGGCAATATCTCCAATGGAAGATTTAAAATATACACTTAAATGTGCATCTTTTACTACTGGATCTACTGGAACTTGTACACTTACAAATGATGACGTTCCAGTTGCAACATTGGGAGAAGACCCAATTGTTATTACAGATGCAAGCACAACAATACAAGTTAAACATCAAGATCATCATATGTATGATGTTGTTAATAATGTAACGATAGATAAAGTATCATCTGGACTAACAACAACTTTGGAATCTGCAATCACTAGTACTAGTTCTATAATAGAATTGTCGAGTGGAACTAATTTTGGCAACACCTCTGGAATTTATAGTAATACCACTGGTGGATCTGGTGGAACATTTACTATTAAAATTGGTGATGAAATTATAACATATACAACAATTAGTGGGAGTACAATATCTGGAGCTATCCGAGGTGTGAACAGCACAACTGCAACTACACACGCAGCTGGCGCGACAGTTGAATTTTATCAGGTGTATAGAGTGCCTCTTACAGAAATAAACAAAACACACACTTCTATTGGAAATACAGGAATTGATAGTTATACAATTACCTCATCAACTACTCCAGAAGTAGGGGCAACTGGTTCTTCTGTTCAAGTTGGTGGTACAACTGCAACTGCAACTGAAAACGCATTGATGGATTATTTTTCAACAAATATTGAAACACTGGCACTACCTAAAACTGCAATAACTGCTAATGCATTGGTAACTACTGGAACAAGCCCATCGGGTTCTCAATCGTCATATCTAAATACTAGAAATGATGAATCCATTAGTCCAATAAATTTTGCATTGAATGATAATTACGAACTTGATAAACCATATATTATTGCTTCTGCGATCAATGAAACAAATGAACTGGGTGGCAGAAAATCTTTAGAAGTAAGACTCAATATGAGTACAACCGATGCTGCACTTTCTCCTATAATTGATACAGGAAGAATGGGCATAATAACAGTTGCAAATAGACTAGATAATATTGATTCATCATCTGATGTTTTTCCAACTACAGATTTTGTATCGTCAAATGAAAATGAGGGCGATAGTAACACAGCTATCTATCTTACTAAACAAGTTAATTTAGCAATCCCAGCAACAAGTTTAAGAGTTATAGTAGATGTTCATAGACCATCAACTTCAGATGTAAAAGTTTTATATAAACTTTTAAGAACAGACAGTGCAATAGATTTTGACGATCTTGCTTTTGAATTTTTTAATCCCAATTCCTCACAAGGGGCTGGTTCACCTGATACAACTATTGCTCCAGCAACAACTAGAGGATCATTCACCGAATATCAATATAGTGCTGGATTAAGAGATAATGGTGGAGGAGATATATTAGACGAATTTTCAGGATTTCAAGTTAAAATTGTTATGCAAGGAACAAACTGTGCGGCTCCACCTAGACTTAAAGATTTAAGAATTTTGGCATTGGACAAAGGTTATGGATAGTGATATAAGACAAGTAGAAGGATTTCCAGACTTAGTAAAGGACATGAAAACTGGTGCGGTTATTAACACTAATCACAGTGCATATGCGGCCGCAAGAAAAAGAGCTGCAGCTGCACAAGCACAAAGAGATGAAATACGCAACACTACAAGAGAGATAAATAACTTAAAGTGTGAAATGCATGAGATTAAAAATCTCTTAAACAAATTAGTAGAGAGTAAATAATAATGTCAATATCATCGACACAAGTACTTCCTGATAATACACTTGAAGAATTCAGAATTGAGTTTAATAAACTAGTTACTGATGTTACAGGTATATCATCAGGAAACACTTTTGATACTCAAATAATCTTTGAAGGTGCAACAGCTGATGCCTTTGAAACTACGTTAAGCGTTACTGACCCAACAGCAGATCGTTCTATTGTATTTCCAGATCAATCAGGCAATGTTCTTTTAGACAGTGCAAATATAACTCTTGATGTTAATTTGACTGCTACTACTTTAGCTGGTAGAAAACCAATTAAAACTGAATTTAATGCTTCTGGTGCAGTTACGGCTACATTAACTGCCGCAGAATCAGGTTCTACTGTATTAATTCATGGTACTAACAATAACATAATTAACTTACCTGCTGCAGCAACAACAAATCCAGGCTTATATTATGACTTTATAGTTTTAACAGCTGTAGGTGGTAGTACAAGTACAATTGTTAATATTGATGGGTCTGGTGGTCAGTTTGTTGGCGCGTTAAGTCTTGCTGGTGGAACGGCTGCAAACGCAGTCTTAGATGTTGCTGGCGATGCATTTACATTCGTTAGTAGTACAGTAGTTGGTTCAAGAGCAAGAATAACTTGTTTGACAGACGATGGTACAAATGGAGTTTGGCAGGTAGAATCACTTTCATCTCCAATCGCCACTATTGATTAAATATATGGTATAGGGTACAACCCTTGAACATTATAAATATGTAGAAAGGGGAAAAGAGTATGGCCGTACCATCAACAAAAGCTACATTAAAAACATACTGTCTTAGAGCTCTAGGTTTCGGTGTTATCGATATAAATGTTTCAGACGATCAGGTAGATGACCGTTTAGACGAAGCACTCCAATATTTCGCACAATATCATTATGATGGTATTGAGAGAATGTATCTTAAACATCTCATAACATCAACAGATGTTACTCGTGCAAGAGGAAACTCAGACACTACTGCGACAGATGTGGTGGACACCAGTGTAACTGCAACTTGGAGTGAAGGAAACAATTGGATTCCTATTCCAAACTCTGTAGTATCTGTTACCAGAGTATTTCCATTTACTGACACAGGCGGTGGCAGTAATATGTTTGATGTTCGTTATCAATTACGATTGAATGACCTGTTTGATTTTTCTTCAACGTCTGTCATTCAATATGAAATGACAATGCAGAATTTAGATTTCCTAGAACATATTCTTGTGGGAGAAACACCCATTCGTTTTAACCAACATCAAAATCGTCTTTACGTTGATATGGATTGGGAAAACGATATAACTGCTGACGTAGACTATATGATTATCGAATGTTATCGGAAGCTTGACCCAAATTCATTTACAGATATTTACGATGACATTTACTTAAAAAGATATGCAACTGCACTTATCAAAAGACAGTGGGGTGCAAACTTGTCTAAGTTCTCAGGGGTTGCAATGTTAGGTGGTGTCACTATGAATGGTGAAACCATATTCAGTCAAGCAACAGAGGAATTAGAAAAACTAGAAGAACAAATACAATTAGCATTTGAGCTCCCAATCAATTATATGATAGGATAACAGATGGCAATTAATTCGTTTTTCCATACAAGTAATGTCGCCGCAATAGCAACCGAACAATCTCTCTACAGCGATCTAATAAAAGAAGCAATACAGATTTATGGCCATGACGTTTATTATCTTGATCGCACATTAGTTGCAGAAGATACTATACTAGGCGAAGATTCACTTTCTAAGTTTACACAACAACACCCTATAGAAATGTACATTGAAGATTCAGAGGGTGGGTTTGCAGGCGAAAAAGAAATAATGAGTCAGTTTGGTTTAGAAAATTTAAGTGAAGTTACTTTCGTTGTAAATAAAACAAGATTTCAAGAACTAGACCGACAGATGCAAATAGAAACCGCAACAGACACGACTTCTGGCGGTTCTATATTATTAGAGTCAGGAACGATAGACCAATCAGATAGTTCTACTACTCTGTCAACTGCATCGGGCGATTCTAATTTTTATATTATACAAGACACATCTGCGACAGACGCAGACAGACCAAATGAGGGAGATGTAGTATATCATCCTGTACTTGACAAAATGTTTCAAGTTAATTTCGTAGACCACGATGAGCCATTTTATCAACTGGACAACAATCCAGTTTACAAACTAAGATGCCGTCTGTATGATTATAGTGCAGAAGTTATTGATACAGGTATTGCAGACATTGATGCGATTGAAGATGAACTATCAACAAATGCTCTAGTTCATCAATTTACAATGGAACAGTCTTCAGCTGTAACAGAAGAAATAAGACTTGAATTAGGAACTGGTGACGATGCAGGACTACTACTTGAAGAAACAGACGGTGATAACATACTTGGTGAAAGTGATTCTACCTCTGTAGGTGAAAGTATGTTGGTCGAAAACTCTGCTGATACAGGTGACAATTCTTATCTCATACAAGAGGACTATATAGTAGGAGATATGGTGACTGACAAGACTGCACAAAATGAGTTGTTTAATACACAAAGCGTGACAGTTCTAGATTTCAGCGAATCAAACCCATTTGGAGATGTAGGGAGTAATACATAATGCTAGGACAACAATTTTATCATGAAAGTATAAGAAAGGTTATTGTTTCATTTGGAACAATGTTTAACAACATAAACCTTGTTCGTAAAGATAATTCTGGAAACATAAGTCAGTCTATGAAAGTTCCTCTTGCGTATGGCCCAAGAGAAAAGTTTTTAGTGCGATTGAATGAAGATGCAGACTTGACGAAACAAGTCGCAATTACCTTACCTCGTATTGGATTTGAAATTCAAAACTTAGAATATGACGCAGGACGTAAACTAAATCGGGTTCAACGATTTAAAAAGGTTAAAGGTGCTCAAGCCAAACAGTTAGACGCACAGTATATGCCTGTACCGTATAATCTATCAATAGAACTATACGTTATGGCAAAACAATCTGATGACGCATTACAAATTGTAGAACAAATTCTTCCATACTTCCAACCAGACTATACATTGACAATTAATGATAATGTTGCGATGGATAGTAAAAGAGATGTTCCTATTGTACTAAATTCTATTTCGTATGAAGATAATTATCAAGGAGACTTTACAACTCGTAGAGCATTGATATACACTTTGTCATTTACTGCGAAGTTTTATTTGTATGGCCCTGTCACTTCTAGTAAGGTTATTAAAACTGTACAAGTTGACCAATACACTGACGTAGAAGTTAATTCGCCGAAAAGAGAACAAAGACTTACAGTTACACCAAACCCAACAAGTGCTGATGCAGATGATGATTTTGGATTTAACGAAACTACATCTTTCTTTGAAGATGCAAAAGACTTTAATCCAGTAACAGGTTCAGATGAATAAAGATACTACGTTACGACTTGATAAAACTTTAGGTGTTATAGAAAAGATTGTTCCAGAATCAACTGACATTGAAAAAAGACTTGGTGATGCTAGAGATGGTCATCCACAAAATCCAGCCTTTAATGCTGAAGACATTGACAATGATTACAAATATCAAAGAGAAAATCTTTATAACTTGATTGAACGAGGTCAAGATGCGATTGATGGTATTCTAGAACTTGCGAAAGAATCAGAACACCCAAGAACATACGAAGTTGCACTTAATGGTATCAAGCAAGTTGCAGAGGTTACAGAAAAACTTGCAGACCTACAAGAAAAAATGAGAAAATTGAAAGAAGTACCAGACCACGCACCAAGAACAGTAAACAACGCACTATACGTTGGTTCTACAGCTGAACTACAAAAGATGTTAAAAGAAAAAAAATAACATTTTAGATTTACAATTAGGATTATATTATGAATGTAGAAAGACAACAATTGTGGCCTACCACAATTTTTAATTACAAACTAGAAAACTTAGATAATGAATCAATCAAAAGTGAAATCTTAGAAAGAGAAAAACGAGGTTGGGGATTTCAATTTAATCCAGTGCAAGGTGGTGGTTGGCAAAGCAATAAATCTTTACTTGGAGGAGTTGACTCTTATGCTACAAGTCTTGAATCATTAAGAAAAAAAATGCTCGCTAGTGTCAATAAAATTTTAAGTGAAATTTACATTGACGATGCAAACATAAGTTTAATTAATAGTTGGGCAAACATTGCAAGAGAAGGTCAGTGTACCATGCCACACATTCACGAAGAAGCTTCTTGGTCAGCAGTATATTATGTAACACCAACAGATGATGCAATTTTATATCTTAAAGACCCACGAATACAAGAAGCTATGGACGCATCTCATGGACTTTTGAAAAAACCTTATAGTAATGTAATTGGTAAAAGACCTTTTAATGCTGGAGAGGTTATATTGTTTCCAAGTTGGTTAGAACATGGTGTTGCTCCAAGCACCAAAAACACAACAAGAATAAGTATAGCATGTAACTTTCTAATACATGGAAATAGATAAAAATGGCCGATAGCGTCTATTTGGGCAATCCAAACCTCAAACGGGCAAATGTGTCCCAAGAGTGGACAAAGAAAGAGGTTGAAGAATACTCTAAGTGTATGAATGACCCTCAATATTTTATAGAAAACTATATTATGATTGTGTCATTGGATGAGGGTTTAGTTCCATTTAAGATGTATGACTTTCAAAAAGAGATGGTTGGCACATTTCACAGCAATCGTTTTACTATCTGCAAACTTCCTAGACAGTCTGGTAAATCTACAACCATTATATCATATTTGTTGCATTATGTGTTATTCAATGCTTCAGTTAATGTTGCGATACTTGCTAACAAAGCTGCAACCGCTAGGGACTTGCTAGGACGGTTACAACTCGCATATGAACACCTACCTAAATGGTTGCAACAAGGAGTGATGAGTTGGAACAAGGGTTCTTTAGAACTAGAAAATGGTTCTAAAATTCTTGCAAGTTCTACTTCTGCATCTGCGGTTCGTGGTGGTTCATATAATATTATTTTTCTTGATGAGTTTGCATACGTTCCTTCTAACGTAGCAGAACAATTCTTTAGTTCAGTCTATCCAACAATCAGTTCGGGTAAAACTACAAAAGTGATGATAGTATCGACACCGCATGGCATGAACATGTTTTATAAATTGTGGAATGATGCAGAGAACCAAAGAAATTCTTACGTTCCAATAGAAGTTCACTGGAGCGAAATTCCTGGCCGTGATGATAAATGGAAAGCAGAAACTATAAAGAACACTAGCGAACAACAGTTCAACACAGAGTTTGAGTGTGAGTTTTTAGGAAGTATTGATACCTTAATTAAAGCACAAAAACTAAAAACAATGTCTTACAATCCACCAATTACGTCTAATGCTGGGTTTGATATGTTTGAAAAACCACAGAAAGACCACACCTATGTGATGACTGCTGACGTTTCAAGAGGTACATCTAACGACTATTCTGCATTTTTAGTGTTTGATGTAACGCAAATGCCGTATAAAATTGTTGGAAAGTATCGTGATAACGAAGTAAAACCACTATTGTTTCCTGCTAAGATATACGATGTTGCAAGAGCATACAATCAAGCATTTGTTCTCATAGAGGTAAATGACATCGGAGAACAGGTTGCGACTACTATGCAGTTTGACTTGGAGTATGACAACCTTATTATGGCAAGTATGCGAGGGCGTGCAGGACAAGTACTTGGTGGGGGGTTCTCAGGTGGTAGGGCGCAGTTGGGTGTAAGAACAACTAAAGCTGTAAAACGAATAGGTTGTTCTAACCTTAAACAAATGATTGAGGATGATAAACTTATTATTCAAGACCTACAGATTATTAGTGAACTATCTACCTTTATTGTTAAAGGACAATCGTTTGAAGCAGACGATGGTTGCACAGATGATTTAGTTGCGTGTTTGTTTATGTTTGCATGGGCAACAGACCAGACATATTTTAAAGAACTAACTGATATGGACATACGACAGACTATGATGCGAGAACAACAAGACATGTTAGAACAAGACATGGCTCCGTTTGGGTTTGTTGTAAATGGTTTGGAAGATGAAAATGTTGGTACAATGGTTGATGAGTATGGGACACGCTGGAGTCCAGTGGTTAGAACTCATGATTCAGATTGGTAAAAGTCTAAATAAACTCGATTAGGTCATTATCATTTTTAATCCAACAATTTGAACACAGTATCAAAGAGGTATCTATAAGTTCAATTATTTCTTTACGACTTTCATTATTTAAACCAACTCTTTTTGTTATCTTTCGTATTTGAGAATCGTGAGGATAAAACTTTAAACATACTGTTTCACTTTCGCCACAGTGTTTGCACGACTTATCTGCAAGGAATTCATTAAGTAAAACAATTCTCTTGCGATAGTTTCTACGAGCTACCTTTTTAATGGTATCTTTGTATTTTTCGTAATGTTCATTTGGCATAAAATTATTTATATGCAATAACACTTATAAAAATGACTTTTTGGAAACTATTTTTTTATAAATATCAGTAGAAGATTAAAAAAACACTCTAATACAAAGGAGTAAAAGACATGGCATTTTTAGTTTCGCCTGGCGTTCAAGTCAGAGAGATAGACCTAACAAATGTTATCCCAGCAGTATCCACCTCAATAGGTGCGATAGCAGGGCCATTTGAAAAGGGGCCAGTTTCATCTGTAACTACAATTAGTTCAGAGGAACAACTGGTATCAATATTTGGAAAACCAAATTCAAGTAATTTTGAGTTTTTCTTTACAGCTGCAAACTTTTTGCAGTACTCTGACGCACTTCGTATAGTTCGTGCAGAGTCAACAATACTAAACGCTGGTGCAACCAGTGGTATTCTTATTCGTGATGATGACCATTACGAAGCAAGTTTTGCTGGTGGTGAAGGTACTCATGGTGAGTGGGCCGCAAGGACTGCTGGAACACATGGTAACTCGCTTGGTGTAGATATTTGCCCTGGCAAACGTGCGTTTACACAACCACTTGGAACACTTAACCTAGTGAATGGTGCTGGTGCGGTTGGTGATCTGGAAATCACAGTTGATGACCAAGACGCAACCAACGCAACAATCGCAGTTGGTGACATCATTTCATTCCAAACAAACAACTCTGTTACAGCAGTTGTTAATGGTGCAATCACAGTTCCAACTAAAAACTTAACAGTTGATGCTAACTCTGGTACAGCTGAAGTTGGACAACGAGTAATCGGTGCAGGCATTTCTGATGGTGGTGAGGTTGTTAAAATTGCAACAGTCACTTCACAGACTGAATTAATACTTGACAAACCAATTACAGTTGCAGATGATGTTGTTCTTGCATTTACAACAGATGCAAACGTAGAATCACTCAACCAAGAATATGAAGTTACTTCTGTTTCTTCTGAAACTCTAACAATTCGTTTGTTAGATGATCCTGCTGGAGCTGGACTACAAACAATTATTCCTGATAACTCATACATCACAAGACGTTGGAGATTTTCTGACTTATTTGATGGGCCTCCTGGCACATCTCCTTGGGCAACTGCGAATGGTCGCGGTGAGGAAGATGAACTTCATGTTGCAGTATACGACACAACTGGTGATCTTACTGGTTTTGATGTTGATGTTGCTGGACAACGAACAGCTGCAGTTCTTGAAACATTTCCTTTTATGTCAAAGAACATTAAAGCAAAATCTCCACAAGGGGATAACAACTATTATCCAGATGTTATTTTCCGTAAGTCACAATTTATTTACTGGACAGATCATCTTTCTTCTGGTACTAATTGGGGTACAGATGTTGCAACAGGAACAGATTACACATTAGTATCTGGTGTTGATGTTTCTACACTAACTGGTGGAACAGATGATTATTCTGTGACTGCTGGTGAATTGGAACTTGCGTATGGTAAGTTTGAGGACACAGAAAATCTTGACATTAACCTAGTATTAGGTGGGCCAAGTTCTGCTGTTGCTGATACTGTTGCTGGACATGATACACATGTAACAATGATTACTGCACTTTGCGAATCTCGCAGAGATTGTGTAGGATTTGTTTCTCCGTATCGGGCTGCAACTGTTGGTGGTACAAGTAATGTAACTATGACTAAGAATGTTAAAGACGCATTTGACACTTGCCCATCATCATCTTACATGGTATTCGATAGTGGATACAAATACATGTATGACAAGTACAATGACGTTTATCGGTTTGTGCCACTAAATGGTGATACTGCTGGTCTTTGTGCCCACACAGATACAGTTGCTGATCCTTGGTTCTCCCCTGCTGGTTATACTCGCGGTAATGTAAGAGGTGCAATTAAACTTTCTTACAACCCACTAAAAGCAGATAGAGACATACTTTACAAAGCTAGAATTAATCCAGTGGTTAATTTTCCTGGCCAAGGCGTGGTTCTATTCGGTGATAAAACTGCTCAAACAAAACCAAGTGCATTTGACCGTATTAACGTCAGACGATTATTCTTGGTTCTTGAAAAAGCAATTGCAACCGCAGCTAAATTTCAACTCTTTGAATTCAACGATGAATTTACAAGGGCACAATTTAGAAACCAAGTTGAACCTTTCTTACGAGATGTTCAAGGTCGAAGAGGTATTACAGACTTTTCAGTAAAATGTGATGCAACAAATAACACTGGTGAAGTTATTGACCGCAACGAGTTTGTTGGAGATATATTCATCAAACCTGCTCGTTCTATCAACTTTATCTCATTAAACTTTATCGCGGTACGAACTGGCGTATCGTTTAGCGAGGTAGGAGGATAAGTCATGGCTAGTATAAACGATTTCAAAGCAAACTTAATCGGTGGTGGCGCAAGGGCTAATCAGTTCAGAGTAACTATTACTCCTCCGCCAGGCATTGCAATTGGTCTTGATGTTCGTAGAACATCTTTCATGTGTAAAGGAAGTAATCTTCCAGCACAAGAATTGACCCCAATCGAAGTTCCCTTTCGCGGCAGAAAAATTTATATTGCTGGTGATAGAGAATTTAGTGAAACTTGGACTACTACATTCATTAACGATACGGACTTTATGATTCGTAACGCACTGGAAAGGTGGTCTAACGGAATAAACGACTTAGCACTAAACACTGGTGTTATTGACCCTGCTGATTATCAGACGGATTTGACTGTTGAACAGTTAGACAGAGATGATACAGTTCTGAAGACATATATTTTCAGAAGCGCATGGCCAGTAACTATTAGTGCAATTGAACTAACCTCAGAAAATCAAGATGCTCTTGAGGAGTTTGAGTGTACATGGAGATATCAACACTTTGAGGCTTCTGGCGTCAATTTTTAGTCCTACTAAATAGTAATAACTAGTAGGAGATATTATGGCTGAGTTATTTGGTTTCAAGATTGAAAGATCATCTAAGGATTCGGGTGGAGGAACAACTTTCTCCACTCCAACTCCTGATGACGGCACTATTGACGTTGCCGGCGGTGGTTTTTTCGGTCAAATTTTAGATACAGATGGCAGAGAACGAACCGATTTAGATTTGATTCGGCGGTATCGTGATATTGCACAGCAAGCAGAATGTGATACCGCAATAGAAGATATCATTAATGAAGGTATTGTTGCAAACGAAGACGACCAAGCAGTAGAAATTACTCTTGATCGTTTACCCTATCCAGATAAAATTAAAAGAAAGATTCGTTCAGAGTTTCGTGAAGTTTTAAGACTTCTTAGCTTTGAACAAAAGGGTCACGATATTTTTCGTAGATGGTATGTGGACGGACGTTTGTTTTATCACAAAATAATTGACAGTAAAAACCCTAGAAAGGGTATACAAGAATTAAGATATATTGATCCTACTAAAATTAAAAAAGTAAGGGAAGTTAAGAAAAGTATAGACAAAAAAACTTCAATACAGATGACTGAAAAAATTGAAGAGTACTATGTCTATAATGAAAAAGGATTAGCATCAGCTGGAACTTCTGGTTCTAATCAAGGGTTAAGAATTGCAGTAGATTCGATTTCGTATTGCCCATCTGGTTTGATTGATGGCAACAGTGGTCGAGTCCTTTCATATTTACACAAAGCAATCAAACCTGTTAACCAACTTAGAATGATTGAAGATGCGTTAGTTATCTATCGCATATCAAGAGCGCCAGAAAGACGCATATTCTATATTGATGTTGGTAATCTACCAAAGATTAAAGCAGAACAATATCTCAAAGATGTTATGAATCGTTATCGTAACAAGTTAGTATACGATGCATCTACTGGTGAAATCAGAGATGACCGAAATCACATGTCCATGTTGGAAGATTTTTGGTTGCCTCGTAGAGAGGGTGGTCGAGGTACAGAGATTACAACTTTGCCTGGCGGTTCTAATCTAGGAGAGATTGATGACATTCAATATTTTCAAAAGAAACTTTACAAGTCTTTAAATGTTCCAATATCTCGTATGGATTCTGAAGCTGGATTTTCTTTAGGTAGAGCATCAGAGATAACAAGAGATGAATTAAAATTTACTAAATTTGTGCAACGTATTCGTAAGAAGTTTGTTCCTTTATTTACAGATATTCTTAAAACACAACTTTTATTAAAGGGTGTTATTGCACCAGAAGACTGGCCTTCAATACAAGAACATGTTCAATATGATTTCTTACAAGATGGTCACTTTGCAGAACTTAAAGATGCAGAACTTCTCAACGACAGAATACAAGCACTTGACGGCATACAATCATATATCGGTACTTTCTTTAGTAAAGAATATGTATTAAAGAAAGTCTTGCGTATGAATGATGCAGAAATTTCTGATATGAATGATCAGATTAGGAAAGAACGCGATACCGATCCTATGGACGGTGGTATTGATGTTCCTGATGGTGGTGACGGCATTACTCGTTATCCACAAGATGGCACTGGTGGTATAGTAACTCCAGAAGATATGCCTGACTATGAAGACCCAGAACATGATGGCAAACCAGACGATAGCCATAAATTTGAAAAAGGAGAGAAATAATGAGTAGAGAATTTGTAGACGCAGTTGCGTCAGGAAACAATTTAGGCGCAGAGGAAGTTTTCAAAACTTCAATGGCAACAAAAATTGGAGATTCATTAGAAACTAAACGATCTGAAGTTGCAAAGACATTTGTGCAACAAGCAAAAGACGAAGCTGAAGAAGAAGTAGGTAATGACTAAAAAGTTTGAAAGTGTATATTCATCTGTTGTAGAAAAAGATGAGCATAAGAAGTCTAAGACGTATAAGAAGCTTTCTCCGAAGATGAAGAACGCTGTTGATCAAATTTTTAATAAAATGGATTCTAAACCTTCAGATTTCCTAAATACTTTTGACAAAACTATTACAGACGTATCGAAAAGATTCAAAGTTCGGGAAAAAGACCTTATGAACTATTTCGAAAAAGAGATGTTATCAATTTAGGAGTAGATAATGGCGTACACAACACAAACATTGGTGGATTCAGACTTTGAAACCGTAACCAAGACCACAATTACTGGTACAAACGCAACGGCTACCAAAGTTGTTGACGTTTCAGAACTTGCTGGAGCCGCAACTGACCCCAGAGTTTCTATTGTTGCTTGTCAATGGTCAGTTAGTTCTACTACAGAAATAGAATGGGATGCAACATCAAATGTAACTTGTCTTACGTTAAATGGAACTGGTTCGTACAATGGTGGTGGACAATCATTACCTAGTTTAGCAAACAATGCTGGTTCGGGAATTACAGGTGATATTTTTTTTGAAAATGATGCAGCCTGTGTAGGATTTATAGTTTTAAAAATGAAAAAAATATCTGGTTTTGATAACATCACATAAAGGATAAGGATATGAATACAGTAAAATTATTTTCAGAAGCAGTAGACCACGATGTAGAGTATATCTGTGAAGAAAAAGATGATGGTAAAAAGTCATATAAAATTCGTGGTATCTTTATGCAGGCTGACATTAAAAATCGTAACGGTCGCGTGTATCCTATGGAAGTGCTTCAAAATGAAGTATCAAAATACAACAAGAATTTTATCAAAGAGAATCGTGCATATGGTGAGTTAGGACACCCTGATGGCCCAACAGTCAATCTAGAACGTGTATCACATATGATTACTTCTTTGACACCAGATGGTAAAAATTTTATCGGTGAGGCAAAAATAATGTCAACTCCTATGGGTGAGATTGTTAAAAGTCTTATGGATGAAGGTGCAAAACTAGGTGTTTCCTCTAGAGGAATGGGTAGTTTAAATCAAAAAAATGGTGCGAACTATGTTCGTGACGATTTTTATCTTGCAACAGCCGCAGATATTGTTGCTGATCCTTCCGCACCAAATGCTTTCGTAGAAGGTATTATGGAAGGTAAAGAGTGGGTTTGGAAACATGGCGCACTTTTAGAAGCGGAGTTAGAGGACTTGAAACAACAATTTGATGTGGTTGAAGAAAAGAGAAACCACGCACAGGAAGCTTTGGAATTCGCAAAGTTCCTCAAAAGTTTATAATTTATAAATATAAATACAGAAAAGGTAAGGAGACACCCTATGTCCGAATTAGATAAAACAATTGAAGAGCTGGAAGTCGAAGTACTTGCAGAACTAGAAGAGGCATCTAAACAGCCTACTGACGGTGCTGCTCCTTCCGCGAAAGCTGAAAAAATTGATGCAGTCACACCTGGCGGTGAAGTAGAAGACGGAGGGGCGGCAGTAGTTGACCCTGAAGCTAAATCTTCTCCAACAGACGTTGCATCTAAGAAAGCAAAAGAAGTTAAAGGTGATGCACAACAAAAAGGTGCAGGCAAGGCAGACAAACCAGAAAAACTAGCAGCTAGTCACGAACCAGAAGGTGAAGAGGTTATTTCAGAAATGGAAATGCCTAAGACTAAGAAAGAAATGTTGCAAGCAATGGTTAACAAGATGGAAATGATGAAGGCTGGAGATTTAAAATCTCAGTACGAAAACATCATGGCCGCGATGCAAGCAGAAAAAGCAGAACCTACTGAAGAAGAATTAGAAAAAGCAGAAGCAGTTGAAGCACGAATCAAAGACATCAACGTAAAAGAAGATGTACAAGCTTTGATGAACGCTGATGACAGTCTTTCTGAAGACTTCAAGGTTAAGGCAGCTACAATATTTGAAGCTGCGGTTAAATCTAAAGTACGTTCAGAAATTGAACGTATTCATGAAGAAGTTGGTTCTGAGAAAGAAACTGAAATAGAGACTTTCAAAGAAGAACTTACAGAGAAAGTTGATACTTATCTCAACTACGTTGTAGAAGAATGGACTAAAGAGAACGAGTTGGCAATTGAACGCGGTTTGAAGGGCGAAATTGCAGAAGACTTTATCTCTGGACTGAAACAGTTGTTTGAAGATCACTACATTGATGTGCCTAACGAGAAGTATGACGTTCTTGAAGCACAATCTGAAAGAATTTCTGAATTAGAAGATAAGTTAAACGAGTCAATTGAGAAAACAGTTGAGTTGGTTAATTCAAACTCTAAACTAGTTCGTGAACAGGTTATATCTGAGGTTTCCGAAGATTTAGCCGACACAGAAATTGAGAAGTTCAAAGGACTTACAGAAGACGTTGATTTTGCAGATGAGGAATCATTTCGAGAAAAACTGAATACTTTGAAGGAAAGTTACTTTCCTAAAAATACTGTAGTCGAACAGACTTTTGATGATGAAGATGGTAGCACTGCTAAGGACATTGATACGACAGATGCGATGAACGCTTATTTGTCGGCAATCAGTCGTAATCAAAAGGCAAGTGCGTAAATTATATTAAACAGATGTATATTAATTAAAGGAGAAACAAATGTTTCAGACAGAACATCTACAAGAAAAGTGGCAGCCAGTCCTAGAGCATCCCGATCTTCCTGAGATCGCCGATCCTTATAAGCGGGCAGTTACTACTCTCATCTTAGAGAACCAAGAAAAAGCTTTAAAAGAAGATAGAGGTTTCCTCGGAGAAACAGCGCCAGTCAACAGTACTGGTGGTGGACAATTCGATACATGGGATCCAATTTTAATATCACTCGTACGGCGTGCAATGCCTAACTTGATTGCATATGACGTATGTGGTGTGCAACCAATGACAGGGCCTACTGGTCTTATCTTTGCAATGCGTTCATCTTTCCTTTCACAAGATGGTGCAGAAGCACTTGTTGACGAGGCATTGCCTGGCCAAACTGGTGCATCTAACCAGAACTCCGCTGGTGATATCGGTGGTGGTGATGTTGGATCAACAGAAACTAACCCTGCTGTTCTTAACGACAGTCCGTCAGCTGGTACTTACACAAGTGCAACAGGTATGACAACTGCTCAGGCAGAAGCATTAGGTGACAGTTCTGACAACGGATTTGCTCAGATGGCATTCTCAATCGAGAAGTCAACTGTGACTGCTGTTAGTCGTGCGTTAAAAGCTGAGTACACAATGGAACTCGCACAAGACCTTAAAGCAATTCATGGTCTTGACGCAGAGACAGAACTTTCTAACATTTTAAGTTCTGAAATCCTCGCAGAAATCAACCGAGAAGTTATTCGCTCGTTGTATGTAACTGCGGTTAAGGGTGCTCAAGTTAACACAACTACTGCTGGTATATTCGACCTTGATACAGATTCAAATGGTCGTTGGTCAGTTGAGAAATTCAAAGGTTTAATGTTCGCAATCGAACGTGATGCCAATGCGATTGGTCAACAGACTCGTAGAGGGAAAGGTAACATGATTATCTGTTCAGCTGATGTTGCTTCTGCACTTCAGATGGCAGGTGTACTTGATTACACTCCTGCTCTATCTAACAACCTAAACGTAGACGACACAACTACCACATTCGCTGGTGTTATGAACGGACGTTACAAAGTATATGTTGATCCATATGCTGCTAACGTAGCTGCATCGCAGTACTATGTTGTTGGTTACAAGGGTACTTCACCTTATGACGCTGGATTCTTCTACTGCCCATACGTTCCACTACAGATGGTTCGTGCGGTTGGTGAAAGTTCTTTCCAACCTAAGATTGGTTTCAAGACACGTTATGGTCTTGCAGCTAATCCATTCGCTGCTGCTGGTGCAGTTGCTGCTGGAGACACAGTTAACACTGATGCTTCTCTTGATGCAAACACCAATGCTTGGTATCGAAGGGTTAAAGTCACAAACCTTATGTAATAAACATAAGAGTTGGGTCAACCAACCTAATATTAAGAAGGGGTCTAAAAGACCCCTTTTTTTTAGCTTTTATTTAAAAAGGGTATTGACTTTATCCAATATAGTGTGTTATAGTATTAATTCAATCGGGAAATCTCGATTGTTAATGTCATGACAAGGAGAAATTATATAATGACTACTATTACTAAAACTGAGAAGGTTCTTAACGCACTAATGGGCGGAGCAGAACTTACTGCAAAACAAATTACATCACGATATGGTGTAAAGAATGTTCGAGCAGTGATGAGCAAACTACGCACTGAGGGATATCCTATATTTCTCAACAAGCGAGTGAGTTCATTTGATGGGGAAACTTACAACAAGTATCGTTTAGGTACTGCACCTCGTTCAGTGATCGCAGCTGGTTATCAGGCATTACGTTCTGCATAACACCATTGTAGTATGGTACGAAGGGGGAACATTAATGTTCCCCCTTTTTTTTGTTATAAATAGTAGTAGTATTAATAAGGAGAGGTATTATGCAATGGACAAAACCAACTTATCAAGATGTTAGATTTGGATTTGAAGTAACAATGTATATTCACAATCGTTAACTATGGCAACATCTCAATCCCCACTAGATAGACAACCAGACAAGTTAGACTACGCAAGTCCAACTCAGTTTAAGTTTGGTATACTTCAGCTTCCTAAAGTTGAATTTTTTACTGTTAGTGCTAACGTGCCAGGCATATCTGGCACGCCAGCAATTTTAAATACACCATTTAAAAATATACCTACAATGGGAGATAAACTTGAATATGAAAATCTTTCAATATCTTTTATTGTAGATGAGTATCTAGAAAACTATCTATCTTTACATAATTGGATAACGGGGATTGGATTTCCTAAGAACAGGGGCCAATTTACAACACATAGAGATGTAACATCAACTACGCCTGCAAGTCAAAGATCAACCAGTTCAGATATTGGAGATGTAGGAAATGCAACGCCAGACAAGTCAATGTATTCTGATGCAAACCTTATGATATTGTCTAATAAAAATAATCCTATCGTAGAGATTAGTTTTGAAGATATTTTTCCAATATCATTGGGTGCGTTAGATTATACACAATCTGCAACTGATGTTGATAATTTAATTGTAAGCGCTGAGTTTGCGTACAAAATATACGAAGTAAAAACTTTATAAATATAACCGAGCAGAAAAGATAACGCTTTAGCAAACTACAATTAAGACTTCGTAGAAAGTCAAGATATACTCAGAGAGTACATCGACTCTGCTCATTTTTGAAGAGAAATAATATAATGAATTTAGACCAATTGAAAGAAGAAGCTAGAAACGATCTTGTGATTACTAATCAAGAGGACTTAGCGTCTGAATCCCTTACTAATCAAAAAATAAAATCAAAATACCTTGACCACAGGTCAAAGTTTCAATTGTTGTTGCAAAAACACAATGGAGACTATCAGCGTTTGTATCGTCAGAAATGGGAATACTATGGTGGTAAAGCTGACGCAAAAGTTTATGCATCTAAACCATTTGACTTAAAGGTTCTTAAAAGTGACCTTGCGATGTACATCACTTCTGACGAAGATATAATTGAACTGATGAACAAAATTGGTTATCTAGAAATTGTTGTAAAATATATTGATGGTGTAATCAAGTCCATTGATAATCGTGGGTGGGATATTAAAAACGCAATAGAGTGGAGAAAGTTTGAAGCTGGAATGATGTAATGAATGTAGATGGTTATATAAAATATTATGAAGGTATTGTCTCAGAAAGTTTATGTAATGATTTAACTGGACACGATTTTCCATATGAGCCTTCTGCATACTCCACACACGATAGTGGGCGAGTTATAAAAGAAGAACGTGTTAAGATGTTAGAGTATTGGATACGAAAAAACAATGTATTCTATCAAGATATTAAAGAGTGTTTTGAAAACGTGATAGTAAATTACAAATCTGACTTTGAATTGTTTGCAGTTAAACATACCACAGACTTTCGTATTAATCGGTATGGTAAGGGCGGGTTTATGTCTAAACACGTTGACAACATTCATCATAGTCATGGTCAACATTACGGCTATCCACAAGTATCTGCATTATTATATCTTAATGATAATTATGAAGGTGGAGAGTTTTATGTAGCAAATAAAAAGTTTTGCCCAGCCAAGGGTTCTGCAATTATATTTCCATCCAACTTTATGTTTCCTCACGAAGCAAAAACAGTTACAAAAGGAACAAGGTGGAGCATAGTAACGTGGTTAATGTAAAATCTTTTGATTGTTTTCCAACAACAATTCATTCTTTTTCTTTGAAGATAGATCATGAACCCATGATAACTAATTTGCGGTTTTCAGAGGAAGAAGATCAATTGTTTCTCTTACCAAACTTTAAACCTTTGGTTGATGGCGTAATTGAATCAACAACTCAAATTTTAAAAAAATTAAAATACGAATATGATAAAATAGAAATTACAAACATGTGGGCAAACCAAATGCAAAGTGGTGATGTTCACCCTCCACACACACATTCAAATAACTTTCTGTCTGGTGTATATTATCTAAAATCTAATAATACCGCACCAATACAATTTTTTGATCCACGACCATCTGCAAGCGTATTGCAGCCAAGAAATACACCAAACCAATACAATTCCAGTATGGTTAGGTTTGATTCTATTGAGGGGTCTGGATTAATTTTTCCATCATGGTTGCAACATTGGGTGCCGTCGCCTCAAGAACAACGTATAAGTGTCTCATGGAATATACTATTAAGAGGCAACTATGGTAAACAGGGTACTTTACAAAATGCGTATATCTAAAAAGAACGAAGTGCATTTAGTTTTAGATGACCTAGACCCATCAACAACACAAGAACTTACACAGTTTTTTACGTTTGAAGTGCCTGGCGCTAAGTTTATGCCTCAGTTTAAAAATCGTATGTGGGATGGTAAGATACGTTTATTCTCACCAGCTACAGGACAAATCTATGTTGGGTTGTTATCCTATATTAAAAACTATTGTTCAAGAAACGGAATTAAATATATACTAGAAGATGGAGTAGAAGATGAAAGAAATATTGAACGAGAGGTTGTCTCAGGATTCGTTAAATCTCTTAAACCAAAGTCAAAAGGAAAATCTCTTAGAGTTCGTGACTATCAGATTGATGCCGTACACCACGCTGTTAGCAGACATCGCGCTTTGTTGCTTTCTCCCACTGCTTCTGGTAAGTCATTAATAATATATGCACTAGTTCGTTATTACAAAATGATGGGGTTAAGAACTCTAATACTAGTTCCTACCACTTCATTAGTAGAACAAATGTATACTGACTTTGAAGATTATGGTTGGAGCTCTGGTACATACTGTCAAAAGATATATCAGGGTCATGATCGCAAAGTAACTAAAGATGTTGTGATATCAACATGGCAATCTTTGTACAAGTTGCCTAAGAAATATTTTGAAGCATTTGGGTGTGTAATTGGTGATGAAGCACACATGTTTAAGTCTAAATCATTGACAGGGATTATGACTAAGTTACACCAGTGTAGGTATAGATTTGGACTCACAGGCACCCTAGACGGAACGCTGACGCATCGCTTAGTATTAGAAGGTCTATTTGGTACTGCTGAAACTATAGTGACCACTAAGGAACTTATAGACAAGAAAACACTTGCAGACTTGACTGTTAAGTGTATTTTATTAAAACATAAAAACATTCGTGAGAAAATGACATATGCAGAAGAACTAGAATATTTGGCTACAAACGAGAAACGAAATAACTTTATAGTCAATCTTTTGCAACACTTAGATGGTAATACGCTTTGTTTATTTCAGTTAGTTGAGAAACATGGAAAACCATTATACGAACAAGTAGAAGAAACAATTACAGATAGAAAAACATTTTTTGTCTATGGTGGAACAGACACATCAGAAAGAGAAGAAATAAGAGGAGTTGTAGAAAATGAAAAGAAATCAGTTATACTTGCAAGTTACGGCACGTTTAGCACTGGTATTAATATTAGGAATATCAACAATATCGTGTTCAGTTCCCCAAGCAAAAGTAGGATTAGAGTGCTCCAAAGCCTTGGCCGTGGACTGCGTAAGACCGACAATAAAGTTTCCGTTTTAATATATGATATTGCAGACGACATTTCACACAACAATAAGCGTAATTTTACGTTAAATCATTTTTCTGAAAGGATATCATTGTATAACGAACAACAATTTGATTATCATATCAGTAAGGTAAAATTGTAGTCACATAAATATAAGACAATGATTAAAAAGAAGGTTGCGTATGGATACAGATTATAAAGTCGTTAAGTTAACAAATGGCGAAAGTATTATTTGCGAAATGAAAGAATATGCTAATGAAAAATATATAATTAAAACTCCATTAAAAATGGAAACAGTTAATGAAGAAACTAGCAAAGGTATGATAGAATCTTTACACCTTACTGCTTGGATATCTCCGTTTACAGAAAGTAAATATTTTGAGCTAAAAGAATCTCACGTTATAATAATTGCAGATGCGTCAGTAGGGTTGAGTGCTTATTATAAAAACATTGTAGAAAAAAGAAACAGATTGCACATCCCAGAAGATGTTATAGATTTTGAAGATAATTTAGATGATGAAGAAATGATTGATAGAGATAAAATTAATGATATACTAGAGGAGTTTATTAAAACAAATAAATCTAAATATCATTAACTTGACCCAACAACAGAGCTAATATAACACGTTTATTTTGGTGAAGTCAAGTCTCTTTTATTTTTTTATTAGTTACTGGTATGATTATTATAAATAAAGGTGTAGGTCGCGTACTGGAATACCACCTACTCTAATACTGTAAAGGAGTATCAGCAATGTCTATTTATATAACAACCCAAGAAGAATGTGATATTATGTTTCCAAGCCTAAGGGATACGCTTGAGATAAGTAAAGATGAGTTGATAGCAGAAAGTGCGAGCAACTTAAACTCTGGTGAGAATAATCCGATGTGGAAAGGTGGTGTTACATATGATATGAAGGCATATAAAAAGAAACGTAGTCAAACACCAGAGCATAAGGCATGGAAGAAGGAATATAATAAGGCATATCAACAAACACCAGAGTATAGCGCATATAAGAAGGAATATAATAAAACATATATGAAGAAATATAATAAGGCATATTATGCTAGAAAGAAAATAGAGAAAGATACTGGACAAAGCTTGTCTGATTTGGTATAGTATATCTTCAATTGAAAAAAAAGGAATTGAAATGGCAAAAGGTAAAAAGGCAAAAGGAGAACATTACGTAGATAATAAAGTTTTTCTTCAAGCCATAACCGATTGGAAAAATAAGTGTAAAATAGCAGAAGAAGAACAAAAAGATTTACCTAAAGAGGACAAAGTTAGACCTCCAATAACTAATTATATTGGTGAATGTTTTTTAAAGATTGCAACTCACTTATCATATAGACCAAACTTTATAAACTACACTTACAGAGATGAAATGATTGCTGATGGTATTGAAAACTGTTTACAGTATTGTGGTAATTTTGATCCAGAAAAATCAAAGAATCCTTTTGCTTACTTCACACAAATTATTTACTATGCCTTTCTTCGTAGGATTGCAAAAGAGAAAAAACAAACTCACGTTAGAAACAAAATGATTGAAAGTGTTAGTTATGAATCTTGGACAGTTAATGAAGGTGACACTAACAAATATGTTGTACAAGGATTTGATCCAAATATAATGTTACCAGACGAAGATGTATACAAACCTAAGAATAAAACTAAAGTAAAAGCTAAAGGTCTTGAAACTTTTATGGAAAAAGAAGAAGAGGATACAGTAGCAGACAAAGGATATAATTGATTTGAAGCTTGCGATTATAACTGACACCCATTTTGGTGCTAGGAATGACAATCTAAATTTTAATGAATATTTTTATAAGTTTTACGAAAATGTTTTCTTTCCAACTCTAAAGGAAAAAGAAATAACAACTTGCGTCCATATGGGTGATGTTGTTGACAGACGCAAGTTTATAAGTTTTAAAATTGCAAATGATTTTCGTAAAAGATTTATTAATAAATTTAAAGAGTTGGGTATTGACTTACACATCATTATCGGCAACCACGACACTTACTACAAAAATACCAACGAAGTTAATTCAATGGAAGAGCTGGTTGGTAAAGACAAATTTAAAATATATACTGGGCCGGAGGTTGTAAATTTTGATGGAACTGATATTGTGTTTATGCCTTGGATTAATGCTAATAACTATGATGAATCTGTGAATGTTTTAAATACTGCAAAGTCAGATATTTTGTTTGGACATTTAGAAATCAATGGTTTTGAAATGCATCGTGGCCAGTTTGCAGAAGGTGGTTGGGATAGAGAGTTGTTTAGAAGATTTGATACTGTGTTTAGTGGACACTTTCATCACAAGTCTGACGATGGTCAAATATATTATCTAGGCACGCCCTATGAAATTTACTGGAATGATTTTCAAGACCCGAAAGGTTTTCATATCTTTGATACAAGTACAAGAGAGCTAGAACGCATAGTTAATCCGTACACATTATTTAAAAAGATATATTATGATGATACGCAAGAGGATTATACTAAACACGATGTAACACAATACAAAGATCAATATGTAAAATTGGTTGTTGTAAATAAAAAAGATTTATATAATTTTGACAAGTTTGTAGACAGACTTCTCTTAGCAGATGCATACGAAGTTAAAATCATAGAAGATTTCTCAGAGTTAGATGCTGAGAATGTATCAGATGATATTGTAGAAAATACAGAAGATACAATGACATTACTGGAAAAATATATTGACCAGTTAGATGTTACACTAAGTAAAGATAGACTTAAAAATACAATGAGAGCGCTTTACACAGAAGCACAAGATTTAGAGATGTGAGGGAGATAATTATGAGTTTCATTTTAGAAGCACTTAGAAAAAAATACGAAGGTGACATTGCAGTTGCCAGAGCAAACGTACAAGTTTACATTAACAATGCAGCTGGTATTGGAGAACATCCTGACGTTGTTCAAGCAGTTGATGAACAAATGGAATTGATTGCTGATGCTCAAGATAAACTTAACGTATTGGATCAATGGGATAACGGAACACAGAGATTTATTGATTAAATAATGATACACTTTGAGACTGTGAAGTGGAAAAACTTCCTGTCAACTGGCAATAACTTTACCGAGATACAGTTAGATAGGAATTCTACCACATTAATTATTGGTGAGAATGGTTCTGGTAAATCTACTATTCTTGATGCACTGTGTTTTGGTTTATTTGGTAAACCATTTCGCAACATCAACAAGGGACAGCTGTTAAACTCTGTCAATGGTACTGGTGGATTAGTAGAAGTTGAATTTAGAATTGGTTCTAAAAAAGTGAAAGTTGTTCGTGGTATCAAGCCTAACGTGTTTGAGATTTACATCAACGACAAAATGTACAATCAAGATGCAAATGCGAGAGACTATCAAAAGTATCTTGAACAACAAATTCTTAAACTAAACTATCGCAGTTTTACACAAGTTGTTATTCTAGGTTCATCTACCTTTATTCCTTTTATGCAGTTAAAAGCTAGACACCGCCGAGAGGTTGTTGAAGAAATTCTTGACATTCAAATTTTCTCTTTGATGAATATGCTTCTCAAACAAAAACTTAAAACTATTTCTGATGATATTCGTGATATAGATTATCAATATAATTTGACAGAAGAAAAAATTACTCTTCAAGAAAAATATATTGATGAAATGTTTATGCACAAAGAAAAGCTTATAAAAGAAAAGACTTCTTTAATGAGTAACAATGAAGAAGAAATATTTAAAAAGAATTCTGATATTAAATTTTACACTCAAAACAATCAGGAACTTCTTGCTCAAATTACTGACAGTGATAAGATAAACACAAAACATAGCAAGTTAAAAGATATTCAATCACAATTAAAAGAAAAACATAGAACACATACCAGACTTATTGGATTTTTTGAAAGCAATGAAGATTGCCCAACCTGTCAACAACATATTGATGAAGTTTTTAAATCATCTATGATTGATAAAAAGAAAGGTGAAGCAGACAAAGTTAGTTCTGGAATGAAAGAACTAAAAGATGAATTAGAAAAAGTTTTGGAACGACAGAAAGAAATTAATGTTATTGGTGCTAAAGTACGAGACAACGAAGTTCATATTGCAAAAGAAAATAGTTCTCTTATCCAACTTGAAAAATTTAATGCTACATTGCAATCAGAGATTGACCAACTGAATACTGGTGAAGTTAATAATACTGATCACGATAAGTTAAATGATTTAAAGAAAACTTTATCTGGTTTGGATATGCAAAAATCAAAGTTGCGAGAAGAACAGATATATAGTGAAGCTTCAAGAAATATGTTGACGGACACTGGTATCAAGACCAAGATTATCAAACAGTATTTGCCTGTGATGAATAAATTAATCAATACCTATCTAACATCAATGGAGTTTTATGTAAACTTCACGTTGAATGAAAACTTTGACGAAACTATAAAGTCACGTTATCGTGATGAGTTTACCTACGCATCATTTAGTGAAGGTGAGAAGATGCGTATTGATCTTGCACTACTCTTTACTTGGAGAGCAATTGCAAAGATGAAAAACTCAACAAATTGCAATCTACTTATTCTAGATGAGATATTCGACAGCTCACTTGATGGAACAGGAACAGATGAGTTTCTAAAAATTCTGAATACATTAGGTGATGAGAATGTGTTTGTGATTAGTCACAAGCAAGACATACTGGTTGATAAATTTAGAAGTACAATCAAGTTTGAAAAAAATAGGAACTTTAGTCATGTCAGTATATAAACTAATTGAAAACACAAATCCTATTCTAAGCGTTCCTATTGAAAAATGTAGTGAGGGTTTAGACAGGAACGAACTGAAAGAAAATTTAATTGAAACAATGCAATCTTCTTTCGGTGTTGGTCTATCTGCAAATCAATGTGGTATTATGGAACGTGCGTTTGTTATGTACTCTGATATTAAACAAAAAGAAATCATTGGTTGTTTTAATCCTAAGATTATATCATACAGCAAAGACAAGTCTCTCATGGACGAGGGGTGTTTGACATATCCTGGCTTATGGATAAAAGTTCGAAGGTCAAAAGATATAGCCTGCTCATATGAAGATGAGAATGGTGAGTTGAACGAAGTTCAAATGTTTGGTTTAGAAGCCCGAATCTTCCAACATGAATATGATCATATGGAAGGTACGAACTTCACCAATCATGTCAGTAAATTAAAACTTGACATGGCTAAAAAACGATTGTCTAAGGTAACAAAGAAATCTCAAAAACTTGTTGGGTCTTAGATTCAACGTCTACGTTATTTTTAGCTCTAGTAATTGTTCTAGCTGCTCCTGATCCAAATTCTTCACTTGCAAGTGGTATGATTTGAGCCACTATGAGTGCAATGAGAATTGATGCGAGGTAAGCGGTTTTCATTATTTTTTCCTTTTGGTTAAATTGATTTATTCTACAAAAATATTTATATGTTGCATTGCAATATTTTTGTTCACAACATACTTTCCATATCAGATAGAATTACAGTTTTATGACAAAATTAATTTAAAATTGTTTTAAAAATCAATGACTTGCGGTTGGCGATTTGCCTTGACAAATCTTGGCCCAAGCCTTATACTAGCTATATAAAATGAAAAATTACATAAATCCCACGATAAAAATTTTTGTTGACAATACTTGGCTTACATGGTAGCATATATAAATGATGAAAAATAAATCAATAATTGCAAAACTCCTCGCTGAAGAGGATATCTTCGTTGTTTACAAAAAAATGGAAACAGCATATTTCAATCCTAAAACACGCGAGTTGGGTCTGCCCATCTGGAATGATGAATTGATGACAGCTGACATAGAAGATTTGATGGTCTGTCATGAGATTGCTCATGCACTTTGGACACCTCTTGATATGTTAGAACAAGCACAATCAAGAAAAATTAATCACTCGTTTGTAAACATTATTGAGGATGCTCGTATTGAACGCATGGTACAGGAACGCTATCGCGGTTCTGTCGCAGTATTCAATCGTGGGTATCGTGACCTAACTAAACAAGATTTTTTTAGTCTAAATGATCGTGATGTTTCTGAATTAAATTTGATTGATCGCATTAACTTATTTTTCAAAAAACAGAAAGTTGAATTTTCTGATGAGGAAAAAGTTTGGGTTAAAAAAGTTTCTGAGTGTAAAACTTCTGACGATGTTCTTAACCTTGCTGAAGAACTTTACAAATTTATGCAAGATCAAGAAGAAGAACAACAACAATCTAGTGAAAGCTCTTCAGAAGATACTAGTGAATCTGATGAATTTGATGATATGAATTCTGACACTTCATCTAGTGAAAAAAGTCAGGAAGACGAAGAAGAACTTTCACCAAGTAATAGTGGTTCTGCTGACGATGAGGAAAAAGATTCAGATGATGATTCTATACAATCTGACTCAAATGATGTTACTAATAAATCAGAACCAGAAGCAACTACTGATACTGATACCAACAATGCAATTGAAAAGTTGATTGATGGGAAAGCTAGTGATCGCGTGTATGCAAATATTCCAAGTATCCCTAGTGAGGATGTTATTATAGGGTATGATAAAATTCTTAATGAGTGTCGTAAAACTTATTCTGATGAACTTAGTTCTGAATATTATACATCCACTAAAAAAACTATTGTTGATATGAAAACAGATTCTAAAAAGACTGTCGCTTACATGGTCAAAGAATTTGAAATGAAGAAATCTGCTGACCAGTATGCTCGGGCTGCGGTTTCTAAAACTGGTTCTCTTGATATGAATCGGTTACACACTTACAAATACAATGAGGACTTATTCAAAAAAGTCACTACATTGCCAGGCGCTACTAATCATGGTATGGTTATGGTTGTCGATTGGAGCGGTTCAATGTACAACAACCTAAGTGGTACATTACAACAGTTATTTAATTTGATATGGTTTTGTCGCAGAACTCAAATTCCTTTTGAGGTTTATGCGTTTTCAAATTCAAGTTCAGCTTTATCGTTTCCAGACCAATCTGCGTATGCTGATTATTCTTCTAATTTGTTACCATTCAAATCTGGTGATTTGAGATTAAACAATATGAAACTTCTAAACTTCTTTTCTAGTAAAATGAAAGTTGATGAAGAAATTGAAATGATGCACGCTCTATACATGGTTTCACAAGTACACGCTCCTTCTTACAGTCGTAACTTTAAATACATATATCGAATTTCGCAACCAAGAATATTGGATCTTAGTAGTACACCATTAAATGAAGCAATCATTGCAATGATGGATATCGTTCCTAAGTTTAAAAAAGATACTGGTGTTCAGAAAGTTAATACAATTTTTCTGACTGATGGTGAGTCAAATGGAACTCGTTATGTTTATGATTTAAAATTTAACGCAGATAAAAATGAACACGAACAATCTACAATTCGTTTGGGGTCTTATAACAGTTCTGGTGGCCGCAATGAAATAATCTTTACAGATAAAAAAACAAGAAAAACTTATGTGGTCGAAGATAGACGCGGTTCTGATATGACTAATCAACTATTAAAGATTTTAAAAGATCGTGTTAATGGAATGAATCTAGTTGGTTTCTTTATCGCTGGAAATGGAAAGTCAGGTAGAGTTGATAAAAGAATAATAGCTGACCTTTTAGATAAATCAATTTGGGATGTTGTGGATGAAGTTAAGTTTGTCAATAAAAACAAATACCTTGCAATTACTTCTGCTGGTTATGATGAATATTACATTTTGCCAGGCGGTAACAATCTCCAAGTTGAAAATGGTGGATTGAGTGATGAACTCACTGGTGCGTCAAAAGCAAAACTAAAATCTGCATTTGGTAAATCCATGAAAGGTAAAATCTCAAGTCGCCAATTGTTAAACAAATTTGTTAAACTGGTGGCTTAGATTTGCCTTGACAAACCTTGGCTGCCATGTTAGCATGTATATATGATGAAAAATAAAGGAATGACTATGAATTTGTCACCACGAAAAAAACTGTTTGTTGATACCGCCACTGAGATGTTTGGTGATGGTGCAGTCCTAACAAAATCTATGACCAAGGAAGCAGCTGCAAAAGCAAAAATTCCATATCCAACATGGTTTCGTAAATCATGTTCTGTTGGTTATAATTCATATAAATTACCTAGTGAGAGTGTCGCTCCTGTCGCTCCTATTACTGCGGCTCCTGTTAATGCAGAAGCATCAGTAGTCAATCTGGTTGCTACTAATATGGAAAAACAAAATCTAGTTCCTGCTAAATTTGAGGGGTTTGTCTCTTGGGGTAATTTTTCCCTGATTGAGAAAGTTGTCAAGTCTGGGATGTTCTATCCTATCTTTATCACTGGTCTATCAGGTAATGGTAAAACATTAATGGTAGAACAAGTTTGTGCTAAACTTAAAAAAGAACTTATTCGAGTAAACATCACTATCGAAACTGATGAAGATGATTTGCTTGGTGGTTT